>FSSH01000804.1_pt1 | contig 28802 bp, 26 predicted proteins | sample 1166101 | NCBI WGS metagenome assembly FSSH01 (sample SAMEA32972668, study PRJEB13176) | freshwater metagenome | biome: Drinking water system; feature: Biomass in drinking water that filtered by 0.45 um membrane; material: drinking water | place: USA | collected 2012-12-20 | depth 0 m
CCGCTGATTATCAGGCCAAGGTCTCCGGGCCGTTGCTGGACCGAATCGATCTCCATGTCGATGTCGCCGCGGTCAGCGCCGCCGATGTCAAACACAGAAGTGTGCTGGACTCTTGGAAGCTAGTCGGACTCAATGCCATCCCCGATCGCGATCGTCGCGGGGCTAAGCGACTCTATAGACTCCCGAATCTCCGTCGATCAGCGCTTGCGAGGAAGTCTGCGGGACCGGTTTCAGTGGGCTGAAAACTCAGAGAAATTTCGCATCAATCCGCTTGATGTTTTTAATCCATTCGACGCGCACCACGCATCGGTGCGCGTCGAATGGAGAAGGCCGATGTTGCGGCAGAATGGAATCGACGAACTGATCGAGCGGATCGAGCGCGATGGCAATCACCGGGTGCTTCGGCGACTAGCGCTGCGTGAAGGCATGACCGGAGTAGCGCACGACGGTGGCGACACCTCGATCGGACTTGTGGTCGATGTCGAGACCACCGGGACGGACACGAGCAGCGACGTCATCATTGAGTTGGCGATGCGCCGGTTCCGCTATGACGCGCTGGGACGGATCGTGAAGATCGATCGCGCGTGGTCATGGCGCGAGGATCCTGGCCGCGCATTGAACCAGGACATCGTCCGCCTGACCGGCATCAACGACGCCGACCTTGTCGGCCAGGAGATCGACGAGGACGCAGCTGTGAAGCTGTTGCGTTCTGCCGATCTCGTGATCGGTCACAATGCCGCATTCGACCGCAAGTTTGTCGAGCGTCGTCTTCCGGGCGCAGCTGGGCAGCCATGGGGATGCACGTGTCGCGAGATCGACTGGTCTGGTTCGGGCTTCGACGGTCGCGCGCTCGGCTGGCTGGCGGTCCAGGCGGGGTGGTTCTTCGATGCGCACCGCGCGATGCACGATGTGGATGCTGTCATCGCGCTGCTTCGTCACGAGATGGCGGACGGGAGGACCGCGCTGGCCGAGCTGGTCGATAGTGCCGGATGTCCGACGGTGCGCGTCGAGGCCATTGGGGCGGATTTCCACGTCAAGGACGGCCTTCGGGTGCGAGGCTACCGCTGGGATGGCGACACGAAGGTCTGGTCGAGGGAGATCCTCGCCTCTGACCTGATGGCCGAGGAATTCTGGTTGTCGAGGAATGTGTACGCGCCCGAATGCCGCCCGCGCGCTATGGGGCCGAGGCTGACCGAGGTCACCGCACGGGAGCGCTACGCATGATTTCCCGCAGTGCTGACATCTATGCGCGGCCCACACTTCAACCCAGTACCACCATCCCTGCAGAGACGACGGACGGGCTGAGGGTCGGCCTGCAGGATCGCTACGATGCGCTGACCCGACCGTTGCCGCTGAAGGGCGGTGGCGCGATGGGGCCGGGGTCCGATATCGGGGTTCGGCTGTCCGACCGGCTCCGTTCAGGCCTTCCATGGATGGAACCGGCGATTGCCGCGATCGAGCGCCAATTGAAGGTGGCGGTGTGGGCCGGTCGCCCTTGGCTGGCATGGCGACCGCTTTGCCTTGTAGGCGAGCCCGGCGTCGGTAAGAGTCATTTCGCCCGCGAGATTGGGCGCCTATCCGAGACCCCATGCGCGGTCCTCGATCTCGGCGCCATGCACGACGCAGCTGCGCTGGTGCCGGTCTCGAGAGGATGGACCAATGCGAAGCCCTGCTGGCCCGCCGAGATGATGGCGAGCTTCGAGTGCGCCAACCCGATCCTTGTCCTCGATGAGATCGAGAAAGCTGGCGGGTCGCGCCGCAATGGCGATCCGCAGAAGGCGTTGCTGGCCATGCTGGAGCCGTCAACCGCTGCGGGCTATTTCGACACTTGCCTGATGACGAACGTGGATCTGTCGGCGATCTGCTGGATTGCGACGGCGAACTCGACCGATGGGTTGATGCGGCCGTTGGCATCGCGACTGGACATTGTTCATGTCGAGGGTCCGCAGGTGGAGCACTTCGACGGCGTCGTCGGTGACGTCCTCGCAGACCTCGTTGCGCGGTGGGAGGTTCCGCCCTCGTCAATGCCGGATCTTCCGACCCGCGCGCGCCAGGTCTTGCGCGATGCGTTTGCCCGGCACCGGTCTGTGAGAGTGTTGAAGCGCCACGTCGAGGCCGTGTTGGCCACGATGATCCCCAGCCGGCGTGACGGCCTTCATTGAAATGCTGCGGGCAGCTGCGTCAGCAACAGGTCGACGGCGTAAACCATCCGGCCGCGCTTATGAGGCCCTTATAGTGGCACGATCGTCTTGACGGCGATCAGGTCGAACTCATCGCGTGACCCTGTCACCCGGACGCGCCGACCAAGAAAATGACGATATCGTTGATTAAACTCCAGTCGCCAGGTGCCGCCGTCGTGGCGCTGGAGGACCGGTTGTCCCGCATGTTCAAGTAGAAGCCCGCATACATCCTGTGGCGTCCACATCGGCATCGACGTCTTTTCCCTCCCCGAAGTCCTTGTCCGAAATTACATTCCCATGAACTTTCGGACCCGCTTGGCCTCATCGGTGCGCTTTTCGGCAGTCCATCCCTGCGCGGTAGCGTATGCATCAAGGTGCCCCTGCACATCACCCCATTGCAGGCGGGCGGCACGGGCCTGATCGCGATATTCACGGGCGCGGTCCTTGTCGAATGGGTGGACGGCGAACGGCGCACTCATGTGCGCGAAGCCTCCGCCGATCAGCTTTATCCACTCCGTCGACATGACATTTCCCCAATCTGTGCTTCAACTAGGGGTGTCGGATTTTCCAGAGCCACGAGCCGAGCGCGTCTATACTTTCAGGTCTGGCCCCGAGGTGCAAGCGGAGCGACCTGCGGCAGCCCGGGAAGAGAGATTGCATCAAACGGACGCACGATTGCTGATTTTGTCGAGGTGATGATCTCGATGCCATCCTCGTTCGGCCTGATTGTGAAACCGCTCTGCGAGTCGGACCAACGCGCCATGCGGTCGACGTTGGTTGCGGAGAAGAAGTCGGCCGCGCGTCGATATTCGGCCAGCCTATCCTCAGCTGCCCTGTGTGCGCTCTCCGCCTCGATGACGAGCTTCTTCATCGTGTCCGTCGTGACGGCGTCGGTGTCGCCCTTGTGCATGGCGCACACCTGCCGGACTGCGCGCCTCAGGCTGAGCAGCCGGTCCCGGCAGTCATCCTGGTTCCGCACGACCGCAGAGCCATCAATAAGACCGATCACGCGCCTTTCCAATTTGTAGATGGGTGGGCGGTCGGCGTCGGCCGGGAGCTTGTCGTCTCGAGCAAGCTCGGCGGCGAGATCCCTGACCTGGACTTCCTCGTGCAGCGGAGTTCCGCTGTGAGCAGCCGAGGCCAGCAGGAAGGCAGCATTGGCGCACGCCTTCTCGATCTCTGCGCGCTTGGCGTCGATCATCGAGAGCGAGGATGAATGGAGAGCCTCACCGATGACGGCGTCTATGTCTTCGGCAGCGGCGCTGATAGCGCCCAGACGCTCGAGCAGGCCCTTGCGTGTCACCTCATCCTTGAATATCCGCCGTGCGCTGGAAAATTCGATCCCATAGTATTTTGCGGCACAGTCCTTGCCGATTGAATACCTGTTGCCCGTTGCGTTGGCGATGACGAAGCCTCGCCAGTGATTGTCTTTCTGGCAGTGGCAGCACCAGACCCAAGGCCCATCAGGATTGGCTCGCATGCCACCTGGTGGCGTGAGAACGTATTCGCCGATGATTTCTGGAGCGAGTGCCTGGTCGGGTCGATCCCGAATGTAGCCGTCCACCTTCGTCGGGTGAGCAATACGCAGGTCGGTCGAGGCGAGCTGATCGTCGGTCAGCCGACGCGCGGTGGTGGCCATCAGACGATCATAGAAGAGGTATTGCCGTTAGCAACTTCGAGTTCATGGGCATCGCGCACGGTGGCCGTGCCGTTACTGGGCCATGCGACCTCGCTCAATCATCATCTCGAACATTAGGGGACATCCACATGCCCAGCGCATGCGCCACGGTGTCGATGACCTCTAGAAGGCCGAGCGCATGCCATCCGGGGGCACCGCTTCGCCGCATATCCTGAATTAGTGCATTCAATGCGGCGAGCCGCTGGACCTTGTCATACCGCCTGGCCAATCGGCATGGCGGTGCAAGCCTTTCGGCAATCGCCTCCATGGTCTCGCGTGACCTTAAGGCGACGGTTCGCTGACCGTGGTCCGTCGACGGCGGGTGTAATGTGCGGCTATTCCAAAGAGCAGCAAAAGCTGCGTCAGGTATCCACCCGACCCCATGAGGATCGCATATGCGAGCCTTGACATCGACACGTCGGCCAGTCTGGCCACATGGGCCAATGCTGCCAAGAGTTGCAAAGCGCACACGATAAGGAGCCATCGTCGCGGGTCTCGCAGCGCAACCACTAGCAGCGTGATAAACAATCCGATATCGACAATCGCGACCAACGGTTCGAACGCACTGAAGCTCGGCCCCGCGATCCCCTGGGCTGCCTTCTGGGCTAAAGTGGCAATCACGAATGAGCATGCGACGATGCGTTCGGTCCGGCCCCCGACCATCCAGGCGAGCGCTGTGGACGACAGGCACAGCGGAAGGAAGGCGTGGGTGTAGAGCGTGATTACGATCGGCGGCATGACCGATCCGACCATAACCGGTCGGATCGGTCAATCTCGCTCAGGCCACGACCGTTAGCGCAGGACTCTTGGTGGCACCTGGGACGCCCGGGCATTCGGGAGCATAGTCAATCACGTCGATGCGCTCGGCGATCGGAACGAGCTGCACATGGGCGCGGCGGAACAACTCCTGCGCATCGAATGCGAGGCGGCAGCCTTCGTGGATCAGCTTCAGAACGTCCTCGCCCTCGGTCACGGCGAGACCCGCCTCACGGCGGGCGTCGAGCATAGTGGCGGTGCACCGCAGTGCGAGGGCGGCGGTCTTGTCGGCGCTTTCTTCGAGAGGCAGGAAAGCGTTGGCGATGTTGTTGGCGAGTGCACGACGCGCATGCACGGTCCCACGGGTAGGCTTCATCTGAGATTCCCTTCGACAACTGAGTTGCCCGGTCACTCCGGGCGGACGGTCTTCAAGACGTAGCCCGCCAGCCTCTCCGCCCCGTCGATCAACGCCGGCATCGCTAGAAGGATCAGCAGGAGCAGGACTGTGATCGCGAGGACATTGAGGATGATCTTGAAGTAGTTGGCAGCGGCATCGCCTTGTGTTTCTTTTGACGCTGGAGCCGTCGGAACGTCGACCGTAGGGAAGCCCTCAAAGGGAGTCCGCTCTCCATCGTTCAGCAGCAGCGTCGTCGACGGGATTGGTTCGATTTGGTCGGTTTCGTCGACCGGGATAATTTCACCCCGTATCGGATACGGGTGGGGGTCGATGTTGTCTGGCGGCCCGGTCAGACGCCGAAGCATGGCCGCGGCGCGCTGTCTGCTCGGTGCGCGGAGTTTCGCGACGGCCTTTTCGATATGCTCGTCTACGGTTCGGTTCGACACGCCCAGTTCGAAGGCGATTTCCTTCGTCGTAAGTCCTTCAGCGACGAGCAATAGGCATCGCCGCTGCTGCGGACTCAGCGACTCGACCCTTTCATCCCCCATCGCAGCGAATTACTGGATGTTCTGATGGGACGAAAGCTGGTCTTGCGAAGGGCCGGCGTGGATCTTCTGGACCGATGTGGTGACGTTGACCGTTGCGAGGCGGCATTGGCGGCGGATACAGAACATTGATGATCGACAGCCACTATGCGGACAGAGCCGTCCTCGCCAGACTTCATATGCTACTTGTCGCCTTGCAGCACATCTCGGATGATCTCGAACTTTCATTAGTAAGCATTAAGCTCGATGGTGCGATCGTGGAAATCGAACGCAAAATTGGCGTCAAGGACATCCCCTTCGAACTTCACTGAACCGCGACCACCCAATCCCCGGCATTGGATCGCGTAGCCGACCTTCAGCAGCGATGCCGGCGCCAATAGCGCGGCCAGGTCAGCACCGTGCCTGATCGCACCATGGCGCACGAGACATCGCCACTACGGGGCGAGACGCACCATGCTGCAGTGCGGTTGCCGCCGGCGCCTCCTTCGGATGTGCATGTCATCGTCGGCCCGGCGACGAGCACGTGCCCTTCCGGCCCGACGCCACGCGGTGTGCCGACGACCGCGACGAGGGCGTCCCGCGCTTGTTCTGCTGTCGCCGCCGGGCAGGGCTGATTCGATCGGCAGGTGCCATCCGCTTCGCGTGCCGCGATCCCTGCAACTCGAACGCGCGCGCCCTCGGCGCACCAGACCGGGCCATCGCCGTCCCAGACGCGCGTGGGCGTGCATAGGAATGTCTGGCCAGCAGGAACGACCTGGGCGGCAAGCAGGAACAGGAACATCAGTTCGGGAGCGCGTCGCGCTCGAACGTGAAGCCGGCGGCGATGATCGCGTCAGCGAGGTCGGCGAAGTATCGCATCTCGACGACGACCGCGGCACCGTCCCAGCTGGATTCCACAGCGACGTGCTCGTGAAGCCAGTTCTCGGCGGCGGCGGTGAGCGGCTCGATCCGGGCGAGGCCGGCGTGCCGGGTGGCGGCGAACGACGCGCCGGAACCGGGCGGCAGCATGGACTCCGACAATGGCCTCGCCTCGTTCATCTTCATTCCTTCCGACCGTTAGCGATCAGTATTCTCGGCCGATTTTCCCGGATGTTCCGTAGCCGACCAGGCGCTGAGCATTCCGCAGCCATCATTACCTAAGCGGGTTCTGCCGATCCTGGAAGATGAGGAACCGTGGGACGTCGATTTGCGACCCGCGTCCATCCACTACATCGTGCTGCTCCCCAGCGGGAGTGGGGGTGGCAGGAACCTCCGCCAGCGCCTGAGGCGACATGACGTCCTCGTTTCCCCCTGGCTTGGTCAGTTCAAGCATCAGCAGGACCGAGCAGCCCTCGGCGGTCAGCATCAGCGAACTCTGCAGCTCGTCGTGTGCATGATCCACGAAGCCGTCCGTTTCGAGGCGCCACAGGTAGTGCTCGGCAAGCACTCGCTGGCCGGCGAATAGATCGGTGCTCAATGTGTCGAGGTCGATGTCGGGGGCGGTGAGTGCGACGTGCTTCAGCACACCGCGGAGCAGCTCCAGCTGTCCGTCGACGTCAATGGAGCCCTCGATCGCAACGTGACGGGCTTCCGCGATGGTCAGACATCCACAGGTGTGCACCTGCCGCGCCATTGTCCAAGGCGCTGAGACCGGCTTGTTCAGCCTGGCAGCGACGAACGCGTCCCGGATCGTGTCATAGAGCGTGCCGGCGTATTGCAGATACCAACCAGTCCGACCGGCCCGCACGGACGCTATTTGCCTCGATAACATGCCGCCGGAATGCGGATGGCCCCACGGCACGATCGCGCGTCCGCCCCAGCCGGTCGGGTCAGGCAGGTGTTCGAGGGCGCGGACATCGACGCGTTCTGCCTCTCCGTCACTTTCATGTTCGCCGTCGAGCCCGGTGATCTCTTTCAGCCTTGCAACCACGGCCTCGCATTGGTCCTCGATCGACGGCGCGGAGGGGGCGGCGGCCAGTGTCACGCGACTTGCGGCTGCATGACGCAGATTGTGCAGGCTTCTCTGTTGGCGGGGCATTTCGGGCCTTTCTGATACGACCTGGTCGATCAGGAAAGCTTATCAGCGGCTTTGGTTAACTCGTACGGCTCGCGACCGGTTATCCACAGGAAACGAGCGGCTGTGGACTATTTCCAATGCTCGATTTTCCCCAACGGACCCGTCGTCACAGCAGCCCATTGGCTGTCGATGGGGCATCGAGCCGCCATGTTCCACCGTCGTCGCGCTTGAGGACGAGGAATCCGTTCTCGGTGAGCGGCAGGCCCGTCTCGACATGGCGGTTACCGCGCGGCAAGGGTCTTCAACCATGCCACCGCCTTCGGCGTCGCCCGCCACGCCTCGTGCGCCATGTGGGCGTAGGCCCGGGCCTCATCGGGCGAGCGGAATGCCACGGCGTCGCCGTCAGGCATGGCCGGCTTCCTCCTTGATGTGAGGAGCGACGGCACGTGGGGGTTGATGGCGAGGGCTTCCTTCAACGCCTCGACCGCTTGTGGTTCCTCCGCTCTGAGCAGGTGCAGGGCGTGCCAGTATGTGGTCTCGGTCCGGCCGTCGCGCGCAAAGCGCCGCGCGATCTTTGCGGCGGCATCCCATTGGCCGACGATCGGCAGCCAGGCCAGCAGCAGGAAGCGAACGCCCTGGTTGTCGTTCGGGTTGAGCCTGAGCAGGTGCCGTGCGAACCCGACCGCCTCGAGGCGCTTGTCGGGGGCTCCGGTATCCCACAGGGCGATGGCCAGGCTGTGGACGGCCCGCATGTAGGGCCTGGTGCCGAGCGAGAGCCAGAACGACGTCTCGCTTGGCTTCTTGAAGCATGCCGACCACTCTTGGGTGCCGATCCTGACTGCCTCGCGCAGGAGCGCCTGCTTCTCGGCTGCGGTGGCCGCGATCTCGGCGAGCAGGGCATAGGCATCGATTTCGTCGGGAGCGAGTGTCAGCGCCCTGCGTGCATGTGTCGCCGCGATCTCGCTTTCTTCGGAGTCCAGCGCCTCCCATGCCGCCTCGAGGTGTTCGCCCGCTTCCATGCTGAAAGCCTCCTATGGATTCGTTGCGGTATAGACTCGTTTGTCGGACGTCGGTACACCCTTTGTTCCCCTGAGGAGAATTGAAATGGCAGACGATCGGCGCCCATTCGAATCCGAGCAGAAATCCCTCTGGCCCAAGGCCCCGCCCAGCGACGGTCAAGGAGTCGGCGGAAGCGTTCAACCGAAGACTGACCCGACTACGAGTGAGAACCGTCCGGCGATGCCGCCTGCCGACGACGACTGATCCAGCGGCCGATCATTGACGGGATCCCGCGTCTCGGCACTGCCTTTCTGCGCACGTCGAGCTGTTTGATCGAACTCGCGGGAAGGTAGGTCAGCTTCGCGCCGTGGTGGGCGTCGTTCATGCCGACGCTTTCCTTCTCGTCCTCGCCGGGCTTCTTGATGTGCGTGACATACATGAGGACGTCGCCGTTTGTGCCGAGGACGCATGGACCGAGGGGCAGCCTTCCGCATGATGCCGCGTCGTTGCAGCGCAGCCTAATGCCGTCGACTGTGAGCACCGATATCTGCGTGATGTGGTAGCCTTGCTCGGCGCTCAGCTTTGCCCATGCGCTCGGCGTGTCGTCGGCCCAGCTGATGTCGAGCCGTCGCAGCACGCCTTCCCAGATCGCCATGCCCGCGGTGCGCCACACCAGTCCAACGGCGACGGTTGCTACGAAGGCCAGCGCGATAACGAGGACCTTCCCGCTGTTTGGCATGGACAGCATGACTGCCGTGGCCACCAGGCCGAAGGCGACCGTGCGGAACGTGGTGTCGATCGTCTGGTGATGATGGCGGATGCCGGTATAGGCGATCATGTAAGCCGTGTAGCCGGCACCGATCGCCACCTGCAGCTGCCAGGTCGCCAGGAGCCATTTCGCGTCGAGGACGCCTTCCATTGATTTCATCCCCTCTGCATCGTCGTCGATGTATGCTTTTCGTTCCCAGATCGTGATGGCGGGAAGGTTTAGAAGATGACGACAAGGCTATGCGATGATTTTGTACCACTCCGTTCTGTCAGCCCAGGTAGCGCCGCCTTGGCTTGTTTCGGGCAGGCATCGCGACCCCACGAATCCGCACCCAGACCCGCCGCCGTCCAATGACTTGTGTCCCCAGATACACCGTCAGATCCATGGCATGGTCGCCGTTGTAGGCCGAATGCTCGATTATCTCGATCTGGTTTCCGGCACGGTGCCCTAGATCGTTCTCACGCATCGCCTCTTCGCCCTTGTTGCGCACCGTCCACCGGAGCGTTGCGCCATGCGGAAGCTGTTCAGAGTTCACTAATGTGAACCGGATGCTGCAATCCTTTGGTATCGCGACGATTTCGTTCAGCCCGCGCCAACTGCGATGCGCATTCGCGCGAGGCGTCGCTTCGACTTCAATCTCTGGATCGAAGCGGTAGAGCGCCAAGGCATTCCGTCCCTCGTCGACCTTGGCTAACTCATCGGCGTTGTCCTCCGGCATTGGGAAGAACTGCCCGAAGACTTCTGACCATATCTCTGCGGCGGCGGCCTTGTCCTGGGCTGCTCGGGCACGCTGTGCGACGTCTTTCAGTTCGGCGAGGCGCTGCACGAGTAAGTCGTTTCCATCATCATCAAGCCGATTGAGGTCCTCGTTCCCGTTCACGGGATTTGGAACGATGTGAGAAGCTTCGAGGCGCGCGTGGACAACGATGGCGACGTGCTCAAGCAATTCGTCGTCCGCGACATCGGCGATCGCGTATCCATGCAGGGACTCGGCCACCAGCACGGTCAGAAGGATTGACGAGGGGCGCTCTTCGTCCTTGAAATTGAGTGCAGCCCACATTTTGAGATACCGCACTTGCCGCCGAAGCTGCGCGCGCAGAAGGGCATCGTCGTATTGATCCTTGAACCAGACGTATATCGCCTTTGGATCGCTTTCCTCCCACCCCTTGGTTTCGGTCGCGAGAGAGCGGGCGTCGCGCTGAGGATCGAGGTGGTAGCAGGGCACATCGATGTGGAAATCGGGATTGAAGGAGATGCGGCAGCACCGTTCCTTTGGTTCTTCGACGCTGGTCGCGTCGTTCTCGGCATCTGCCTGATATTCGCCGAGCACCTTTTGAACCAGTGCCTTCAGGGTGTCCGGATCGTAGTCGCCGTCATCGGGCTCGCCGGCCCACTCGAAGTATAGTCCAAGGTCTATGTCGAACTCGGCACCAGTCATCCAGGGGCGGATCTGGGTGTCGAATTTATAGGACCCCTGTAGCCAGGTCCGCGTGCCGAGCCCCGTTACCTCCTTGAGCCGGCTCTTCAGGAATGTCGCAAGATCATTCCACCGGTTCTTCTGGTCTTCGAACTGTTCATCCGTCGGCGTGATCCGGCGGTGCAGCGTCTCGCGCGCGGCATCGGTGGATACGAACAGGTCTGCGGCCTTGCCCATTTGCGTTCCTACAGCGAGGCGTTGATGAATGGCCGGTCGATGGCCGAGTGGTGCATCATGGCGCGGAGGCTTTCGTTCGCCGACACTTCCGCGATCGACGCGCGCGCCATTGCCAGCAGCGTCGACTTGGCGGCATCGCTGGCGCAGTCCAGGGCCAGATCGGGGCGCTGGGCGTCTGCCTGTACGCGGTCGATGCGGACATACCTGTCGCCAAGGCGGTGGCGCGTCATGTCGTCGGTGATCGCCTGTTGCGAACCGATGATCGCGCTTGTGAGCTGCTCCCCGGCGACCCACTGGATTATGCCCTTTTGCGTATTCGCCGACCCTGACCACGCGAACGAGGTCGTTGTCGTTCCTATGCTCAGGACGTTGATGTCAGCGGCATCGATACCGAGGAACTGCTCAGCCTCGTGGATCGCGATGAGATCGGGAGAGTTCGCGAACAGGCCCCCATCGGCGAACAATTCGTCCCCAATCCGGTGGATCGGGAAATAGGTCGGTGCCGCCGAGGTCGCCAGTGCGACGTCCACTGCCGACAGCCGCCAGTCGAGAACGAACCTCTCGTGATGGCCGGTCTTGAAGACCTTGGGCCCACCCTTCGTCAGATTAACCGCGGGGATGACTGTCGCGCGTTTGAGATCCATCAGCTTGGTGTCAGCGCCGACGATGCGCTCGATCGTCTGTCTGAGCGCGGAGGCTGGGTGGGCTGGCTTCAATAGCGAATGGCGCTTCTCCAGAATACCGCGCCAGCTCTTCTTCGGCTTGTCAGTGCCGAATATCGTGGGACCGTGCTCCAGGAATGCATCACGGATGTCGACAGCGCTCGCGCCTGCCGCGAGACCGAGGGCGATGATGCCACCGATGGAGGTGCCGGCGAACAGGTCGAACATCTCGACGGCGCGTCGCCCGGACTGCTGCTCCAGCTCCGCGAGGACTGCGGCTGTGTAGAGGCCGAGATATCCGCCGCCTGAAAGAGATAGTATCTGGAAAGTCACGATCACCCCTTGTCTTGAACATAGGGTGAACGCGGCCAATCTCAAGGGTTGAAGTCATTGTGGTTGCAAATACGGCCCCAAGGCCCTTTATCGATGCAGTCTTGCGTGACGGCGGATGGATAGCGCAGCGACAGCACCGCTTGCCTGAACCCTATCCGGACGTCCGTGGCTGGAACGCTGGGAATGCCGGCGACCCCGGCGTCCAGAATTCGGCCGAGTCGAAGTTCTTGCCGTAGAAGTCGCGGCTGAGGGTGACCCGGACCGGCTTGGAGAGCGTGTCCGTCGAGACCGTCCATTCATGAGCGCTCAGCCATGCGGCCTGGTATCCGGGCGGCAGCAGGATCGGGTCGCCGATGATCTTCGCCAGGCCCACGAGGTCGAGCGCCGGCTTGCCCATCAGCGGCATCTCGTCGAGCGCTGCGTCTTCATAATCGAGATCGACCGCAGGTGGCGGCTGGTTCATCTCGTTTGCGATCATCGCATCGACGTCGACGAGCGCCCCGGAAAGCGCCAGTTCGGCAATGCGCTTGCTGACCGAGGACAGGATCGGCTGCAGGCCGCCGACCATCGTCTCGAATATCCTGATGCGGGCCGCCAGCGCCTGGTAGACCTGGGTCTCGATCGTGTCGGCGTAGTGCAGGTTGACGATGCGGATCTCGTCGAACTTTTGCCCGAGTCGATCGACACGACCGATCCGTTGTTCCACGCGCATCGGATTCCACGGCATGTCGTAGTTGATCAGCGATCCGCAGAACTGGAAGTTGAGCCCCTCGGCGGCGGCATCGGTGCAGAGCAGGATGTCGCCGTCGCCGCTGCGGAAGCGACGCTTGATGTCCGCGCGTGACACTGGGCGCCAGCGGCCATCGGTGCCTCGAACCTCACCCCCTCGGCCCGAGAAGCAGATCACGTCGCGACCCGTCTCCAGCGCGAGCCAGTCGCGCAATGAGTCCATGGTGTCGGTGTATCCGGTGAACACCATGGTCTGCTGGTATCCGTCCGCCGCGAGCTCACTGAGTTCGCGCGCGAGCGCGATCGCCTTGCTGTCCGGTGGCAGCAGCGCGATCCGGGCGAGCAGATCCTCGATCGCTGACGATTCAAGAAGCTGACGCGCCTGGCGGTCGCTCTCGGCGGCTTCGTCGACATCGACTTCCTGCCCTTCGTCCTCGAGCCCGACAAGGTCGTCATCGGTGTCCTTTGCGCGGTCGAGGCGACCACGCAGCGAGCAGCTGAGGGCAGTGAAGCTCGAAGACAGCCGCTTGCGGTAGATGGTGAGGACGAAGCCGATCGCCGCGCGCTTCTTCTCATCGGCGTTCGCATAGGCGTCGGTGATCAGTTTCTCGGTCGCTTCATAGAGCTCGCGCTCGTCCGGCGACATGACGATGAAGCGGTCCTCGACCTTGCGGTCGGCGATCTTCGCGTCGAGCTTGCCTTCGGCGCGGTAGCGCCGGAGTAAGGCGCGGGTATGTCGCGAGACGAGTGCGGCTGTCGGCGTCCAGGCCAGCATGATGTTGATCGCGGCGCGTCGGTGCTCGGGGGACAGCCTGCGCCGCCTGATCGACGATTCGCCGCGCAAAGCGGCCAGCACCGTCCGGACGGCGACACGTGACAGCGGCGGGTTGCGACCGCCGGCGCCTATCGCGGCCGCGCGTTGTTCGGGGAGAGCGCCATAGGTTCGCTCGGTCGCCTGATAGAGCTTCACGCATGCCTCGAAGGCCGAAGTCGGGACCAGCGGCTCACGCAGCGCCTCGAAGTATCGCTCGAATTCCTCGGGCGTCCACTCGTCCGGCAGGCCCAGAAGGGCGAGCAGGTCATATAGCTCGAGGGCGTTGGTCTGGAGCGGGGTTGCGGTCAGCAGCACGAGGCCGCGCGTTCGATCTCGAAGTTCGCGCAAGAGCCGCATCAGCATGTTGGGCTCGGACTTGTTGCCCGTCCTCGACACGCGTGCATGATGCGCCTCGTCGACGATGACGAGATCGTATTCCTCGGCAGTCAGAAGCTCTGGTCGGCGGTCGCGTCGACGCGCGAGGTGGCTCGACATGATGACGAACGGCTCTTGCGACCAGGCCAGACGGCTGACTGGCGTCGAGATCGTCGTCTGGGTGGCAGGGTCATACCGATGCATGCACTGCCCGTCATAGAGCGGCCAGTTGAGCGCGAACTTCTCTCGAAGCTCTGCTTGCCATTGTGGGCACACGTTTGCAGGGGCGAGGATGATGGCTCGGCGCATCCTGCCGGCGAGCCAGGACTGCCGGATCAGCAGACCGGCCTGGATCGTCTTGCCAAGCCCCACCTCGTCGGCGACGAGCAGGCGTGGAGCGTGGTCGGTCGCGGGGCCGTACATGCGCAGGAACGCCTTGCGCTGATGGGGCCAGGCCTCGACGGGGCTGGTGGCCTCGCCGACCCAGACGCCGCCGATCGGGTCGCTGGCGGCGGCTGCGACATGATCCCAGACATCCGCCCGGCGCTCGGCCGGGCTGTCCACCTCAGGCACGACTGGGTCCTCGACGGCATGTTCATCGTCATGTTCGTCATTGGGCTGGACGTCGTCGTCCGCTTGGGCGGCTCGGCGTATCCGCTCGGGTGCCTCGCCGTCCGGCGGCAGGAATTTGAGCAGTGCATCGCGCACGGCGGTCGGCACATCGACCACGAGCACGCTGTCGGCCTTGTCGTGCCAATACTGGTTGAACGCGGCATCCTCGTCATCGACGTAATCGGCGGCTGGGCCCCACGAGGTGAACACGCTGATCGACTCGCCGTTGAGCCGCCAGCCCTGGACGGTCTCGTTGAGCGATCCGGTGAACGCGAGCCGATCGCCGGTCTTGTCCTCTATGATGCCGCACTTCTCGTGGAAGATGACCGTGCCGCCGATTGGCCGCCGCGTCACGGGCGTGCAGCGGATGGCGACGCGGATGTCCAGCAGCCGATGGCAGACCAGCCACGCGAGCAGCTCAAGGGCCTGACGCTCGTTGCCCTCGACGGCATCCGGCAGGGCCTGGCCGATCTTCTCGGCAAGCATCTCGTTCATCGCGAGACCCGCCTCGATCGCCTTCACCTCGGCCTCGTCGAGCGTGCAGCCGACGATCAGGCGCATGGTCCCCTCGTTGAGCGCGAGATGCTCGATCCCAGCCGAGGCGAGCGCAAGGCTGCCGGCCGTGAAATAGCCGGTGATGCGGTCATAGCGGACGGCGGTGGACAATGCGGGCACATAGAATTTGCGCACGAGGTCGCCATCCTCGCGCGTGTATTTCCGCTTCCAGGTCCGATCCGTGAGTAGCATCAGGCGGCGTCGAACTGCTCGTAGAGCGACAGCTGACGGGGAGCGCCGATCTCGTCGCCATAGACGATGCGGCGCAGCTTCTCCAACGCGTCGAAGTCATCGGCCGCAGGCTTGATCGCATCGTCGGCCTCGATCCCGGAGAAGGTCTTCGACGGCGGGAGAACCTCCAGCATGACCTCGAGCGCGATCTTGAACTCATCGTCGTCGAGCAGGCCGTTGGCCTCCAGCAGGTCGCGCGCGGCCTCCACACTCTGCTTTCGCGCGGTGTGCGCGGCGTGGTGAAGCGCGTCGATCATGCCGCGCGACCCGTTGGCCGGACCCAGTGCACCCTTGGCGACGCGGGTGGCAGAATCCCAAAGCTTCAGATCCGAGCCCTTCTTCTCCGCGATGCGGCCGACGACCTGGGCCATGTCCAACCCGACCGCGCGAGCCAAGCGCAGACCCTCGTCATAGGCGAATTGCGGTGCCCTGAAGGCGTCCCATGCGAGCGCCACCCAGGCAGTCGCCGGGTCCATGTCGTGGCTTGCGCGTCGATCCGCCAGTTGCGCCAGGCGCCATGCCTTGACCTCACGGCGCGCGGCGTTGAGCGCGTCCTCGGGGCGGACGGCGTAGGGATCGAATTCATCCAGCAGGTCGCCCTGCGAACCCCGCTTGGCCGGGGGCTGCGGTCCGGGCGTTCCCCGCGTCAGCGGCCAATGGCGCGAGAACGCCTCGAGCGCGGGACCGAAGCTGGCAAGATACAGGTCGACCCCGGCAATGCCGGACTCCTGGAATTCGTCGATGCGATCGCGGACGGCCTTGGCCACCAGCGGTTCGACGTCTTCCCAATAGTTGGTGACCTCACCTTCATCGAGCCGCGGCCGGCAGACGAGGAAGATCGTCGAATTGGCGGCGGCCTTGTCCTTGATGTGCAGCGAGCCGGACGCCTCGGTATTGACTGGCCACGATGCCGTGATGACGAAGCCTGCGTGCATCAGCGACATTGCCAGCGCATCCCAAGCCCCGGTGTCCTTGTGCGTAAACATCACCGTCATGATGCCGTCGTCCTTCAGGACGCGGCGGCACTCGGCGAATATGCTCGCCATCTTGTCCTGATAATCGCGATTTGCGAGCTTGGCCGCCCCCTTTTGTCCTTGGAAATGGGCCTTGTTAGCTACCGCCTCGCTCTCTTTGTCGGCCAGCCGACGGGTGAATAGGTCAGGCGCGACCAAACCAGCAGTCCGTTTGAGCCAGACATAGAAGAAGTCTGACAGTTCAGCATACATGACATTCGCGCCGTAGGGAGGATCCATGACAATTGCATCGACAGAATTGTCACCAATATGAGGCATGGAGGCGCCCGAACCGTTGGTGATGGCGATCGTGCCGGTTGCCTCTTGGACGGTGTCAAGCATGTCACCACGCTTATCGGCGCCAACCATTGCGACGAGTTCTTTTAGAGCTTTGCCAGTTGCGTCGATAGCCCAGTCGTGGCCCAGTCCAACGATCATCAGTGGCATTTCGACGTATGACCAACAGAACGCAAAATCGTGTCGATTGAAGGTGTTTGCTATGACCTCACGTGTGGGCATCCAGACTGACATGCGGCTGTTGTAATTCAACAGTTTATCGAGCCCTATCGCGATATAAACATATGCGGCGGCACGTATTTCTGAGAGATTATCGCGAGCGCGATCTTCCTCGACCATCTCTCTAAATATTTCAGCCCCTGTCCCATGGACGAGGAGCTGGCGCGGTGAGAACATATCGCGCCAGGTGTCCACGCCAAACCGACGTGCCTCGTCAGTTTTGCTGCCCTCCGGCACTCGCTCGCTCGGCACGACGTCGATAGCTTCCCATTCTGGAATCTTTTCTTTTAGGCGCAAGATTAGTGCTACGCTATCATTGTCAGCATCAGAAGGGGTGCGATACCCACGAACCCATTTGATCTTGTTCTTACCTGTCTTTGTTTTAGTAATGACCGGGCGCTTATAGACGATGGTATACAGTTGGTCGCCCATGTTCCCGGCGTTAGCTTGCTGTTTAATTTCGTCTGCATCGATCGGACGACCGCAATCTTCGAAAGGGCAGATGCCATTACCGCCGGCAACGGTGCCAGGGGAATGATCTTTAGCTCGGCTGACGATCTCGAAAGAGCAAGTTCGTCCGGCTGCTCCCGGTCCTGCACCATGATGCGGCTTTAACCTCACCCCCGTTCCGCTTGGCGCGAGGCGCCAGTTCGGAGAAAGAGGGATTACGCCCGCGCAGTAAGGGCATGAAATCGTGCGTGCCCACAAAAAACCGTCAACCCGACCGTCCTCTGGCTCGCTAGGGTAAATTCCCTGAAACCGCTCTTCACAGCGCTCAAGATAGTCTTTGGCAAGCGACTGATATTCATCGATGAGTGATTTTCCAAACTTGGATGGAAAATCGATAGTTGCCCGCATCAATAGCGTTGCAACGGGATTGAGATCATTAGCGTGCGCCTGGACACCAAGGCGCATGGCCTCCAACGGTATAGCGCCGCCGCCCGCCGTAGGATCGAGGATCACGAGGTCACGGATGTTTGCCAGCACATCTTTAGCTGCTTGGCCGGGATTGTATTGGAATGCGCGCGGGTATCCGTAAGGATTGGCACCCAAATCCTCTTTGGTGCGCTTCGCAACGTCCAACTTCGCTCTGACTTTAACAGGATCACCATGGATGCCGAGCGCGTGCTTGAAAGCATCGCGATCGGCGTTTTCGGGCAGGATTGACGCCAGCACGGCTGCGCGCGACGCCACCAGCGGCCGCCGCGCCCACCAAACATGGAGGCGGTTGGGCGCCGGGAATGGCGTCATCGGCGTTCGCTCGCGCACGCTCTCGATGCCAATCTCGGCGATGGGCAGGTAGCGCTCGATCAGGCGGGTCGTCATGAGTTTGTGTCCCTGATCAGCGTGCGGTGGTGGTGAGCAGCACGCGCAGCGCGGTCAGCACGCGGCGCGGATTCTTGCGGTGGACGGCCATGCCCAGCCAATAGGCGGCCTCCTCGCGCGGCATCTCCTCGATGCCCTCGGCAACCTGCACCATCGCCGCGCGCGAACGCATCGGTGCCAGCACGCGGAACATCAGCGCGATGCGCAGGGCCGCCGCCTCGGCGATCGGCACCCGCATGCCGTCCACCGGCATGACGTCGAGCCGGATGCCGGCGTCACGCAGCCGTTTGAAGATGCGGATCTGATTGACCTCGAGGTTGCGCCCGGCAAGCCCCGCGACCCTGACCGGCACGGTGACATGCGGACTGGATGACGACGGCACCTGCCATATCTCGACCTGGAGTTCGTTGTCCACGCGCCGGGCGCGCACCTCGTATATCGGCTGGATGGACGGCGGAGCCATATAGGCGTCTCTCTTCTTGACGTGCATGTTCATGACACCTTGGCTGATGCTTCGACGAACGCCGCGGCGGCGCCGAAGCGGGTAAGTCGCTCGATGATGCGTTCGGGTGCGTCGCCGTCGAGCGGAAGGCCGGCGGCGAAGTCGAGGCGGATGACGACGTCGAGCCGCTTTTCGCTGGCCGCACGCAATTGCGGCTCGACGAACTCGCGCAGGCCTTTCATTTCGGTCAGCGTTCCCTCCGCCCGCAGGCTCAGTTCGCCGCCTGCGGCGGTGACGAGATCGCCTTCCATCTCTACATGTTTCGTTGCGTCGGGGACGCCCTCGGCAACCGGCAGCAGCTTGAACGCATCGGCATAGTCGAACGGCGAGATGGTCACCGAGGCGAGGCTGGCTGCCTTGGCGCTCCGGGCCTTTTGGAAGACGACCGACAGGGCCTCCTTCAAGACGCCCTCATGGACGAATACCTCGCCTGACGACGGGCTGTCGGCGGACGGTTGAGTTCCGGTTTTCACCCCACCACCTGGTGCGCTGCCACCATCACCACCGCCCGGCGTGACGCCACCGACCGTGGTCGTGCCGTCACCTGTTGGCGTGCTATCAGCGACATTGCCACCAGTATCGCCCGACGGCGTTGCGGGGGGCGGCACTGGTCGGGGCCAGATGCCATGCTCCTTGGCATAGTCGGCGGTGAAGATGATCGAGGACTCGTCAATGACGATGCTCGGCATCGGCTCGCCCTGGCCGGCGACGAGATCCTCACGCCGATAGACGAAGATGCCGTCCTCGATGCCCTTGCGGACCATCTTCTTGAACGGGTCGTCGCCGATGTGGATGGGCAGGCTCGGATCGCGCCTGAACTCCTCCCGCAACGCCGCCGCCGTCATCTGGCGCTTGCTCTTGAGCGGCGTCCGGTCACGGATGTAGGCAGGGGCGTCGGGCGCGTCCTCGGGCGACTTCAGCTTGCTGCTGGCCGACAGCTGGCGAACCACCTGGACCTGCCCAGCGCCTGGCTTCTCGGCGGTCGACGGGTTGTCGATCGACGCATAGGCGAGGCTTACCGACCCGTCGCCGAGTGCTGCCTTGGATGGATAGAGCAGGTGACGGTAGCAGCCCTGGATTGACACCGCGACCGCTTGCTCGGCACGCTGTTCCTGACGCAGGATTTCCTGCTGCTGGTGATCGGCGAGGTCGACGAGACGCTCGGGCCGTTTCAGCTCGTATAGCGCCAGGCGGCGTGACATCGCCTCGCGCATTTGCGGGACGGCGCGCTCGTCGGCGAGCAGGAACACGAGGTTGTTGCGCAGCAGGCGGATCTTGTCCTCCTCACTGCCCTTGCGTGTGTAGATGCGCCCGATGAAATCGGGCACCGCGTCCATCTGCGACGATACCTCGAGCGTCTCGTGCTTGACGACGACGAGGCGCGGCTTGCCGTCGCCGACGTCGTCGGGGACGTCGAACGCTCCCGCCGGGAACAGGATCGGATCGAAGGTCGGCCGGTCACCAGAGAACACGTCCTTGATGCGGCTGTCGAGCTCGACGCGGATGCGCTCGGCGTCGATGCTCTTTTCCTCACGCGCGATGATCTGCGTCAGGTTGGCCTCGGCATTGAAGCGAAGTGGCGCACCGGGACGATCATCGAGATACGCGCTGTCAGTCTGGAATCGGACAAGGCTGGCGTCGAGCAAATCGAGGTCGGCCACCGGCGACGCGATGGAGTAGCGGAGCTGTGCCGACGTGATGCCGCGCAGCTCGTTGTTGAAGGCGAGAGTGTGGACGAAGATCGTGCGCGCCGCATAGGACGCGTATGGCAGCAGCCCCGCGTTCATGTCGGCGTCGATCGTCTCGGCGAGCGCCGGCTTGCCCTTAGGGCCGGCCACGTCGTTGTTGATCGCCGGCACGAAGGCCGACTGACCGAGCCGCGTCGTGAATTCACGCTGCACGTCATCGAGCGACAGGTCGATGTGATGGGTATGGATCGCGAAACCGTCGGTCGCGCGCCGGGCCCAGAGCGCCGCGATCGTCTTCGCCAGGATCCTGAGCATGCCGCGCACCCGCTGGAAGTCGGCGAGCGTCGACGTCTTGTCGGTGAGCGTGTCGATCAGGTCGGGATGGAAGGGATACGTGTCGACGAGTTTCGACCCCCGCGCACCTTCGCGGCTCTCGATTCGACGATCCGACCAGCGCGATGCATATGCGGTCAGGACTTCGTCGATCCCCTCGGTCCGCACCGTCTCGAACAGGCGACGGCGAAGGACGGCGACGGTTTCATCGTCGCCGGTCGGATTGAGGATGGTCGCCTTCCGCCCCGAGACGCTCTCCGCCTCGGCGATGAGCTTGGCGACGGCCTCGTTCTCGGCAGCGAAGGCGTCCATCGCCTTGCCGTCCGACCGCACCGCTAGCGTGAACACGACAGCTGAGCGGGGCGACGATTCCACCGCCGAGAAGAGGGCCTTGATGAAGGCCGCCAGTTGGTCGCGGCCACCTGCGCCCGGGCTCTTGCGAAGATATTCACCGATCTCGTCCAGGACGATCAGCGCGGGCTCGTCGCCGAGGAGTTCTGACAATGTCTCGGAGCCAGGCGCCCTGCGCTCGACGTCGGATGCGCGTACACGTTCATATCCGTCGCGGCCGCGCAGCTGGTAGGCGAGCTCACCCCATGGCGTGAAGGCCAGGATGCCGTCGCCCATGTTGCGGCCGTTGGTGGGGTCGGACGCCTCGCCGTCGAATGCCGCGACGCGCGCGGCGCCCGGCATGGTGACGGTTGTGAACTCGGCGAGGTTGGGAATCTGGTCGGCGGCGCGCGCGGCATGGATGAGCGCGATGAGGCCGTGGGTCTTGCCGCCCCCGAAGCTGGTATCGAGGCGGAACACCGACGACACGGCGCCAGCCGTGCCGGACAGGCGACGCAGCACCTGGTCGAGCAGTTCCTTGAGCCCGGCAGTCGGGTAGGTGTTGGTGAAGAACCGGGCGGGATCGACATAGTCCACATGGCCGGTGCGGTTGACGACCGGCCCGAGGCGCGCGGCGAAGTCGCCTTCGGACATCGCGCCGGTGATGACGTCGGGCCGGGGGACGCACAAGTCATAGATCTTGGGCACGCTCATTTTCGCTTAGGCCTTTCGCTCGCCCTGTCCCGGCTTGTCGGCCAGGGCCAGGTGTTCCTCTATTGTCAATGTGAGCTTCGATACGCTCTCGCCCCGAGATTTCAGCAGTCCGAGCAAGCGGTCGAAGAGATCGGCTGGCGCCTCGTGGCGGCCCGACATCCAGTTGCGCATCGTTCGGTCCGTCACGCCGAGGTCACGTGACAGTGGTGACTGCCAGCGATCGCCGTAGAGCGCTTCTCCCGCTTGTCTCAGTGTGTCGGTGACGTTCATGTTTCCGGGTTATAGGAAGGACTGCCCATTTCGCCAACCGGTATCGTGGGGGGGCTCGCGGCGGGATTCGCCCGAATCGGCTTTGCCTTGCTATCGTCTTGGGGTGACGCAACGTGATATAGTCATTGACGAATTCCGCGACCTGCCCGGTCTCTCCGAGATCATCGGGCTTGGTGCCGTTCGACAGCCGTTCGGCGAGGCACAGGAGGTAGAGATCTCCACACTGCTGGCGATGACGGATGATCGCGGTGATCGCGGCGTCCCGTCGACGACGGCGGTCAAATGGATCGGTTGTGGCCAGATGGACTTGCTTGCTGCGGGGTCACGATGGAAGAACGGATCGCCCACCTTGGCCGCACCGTCGACCAGTGTGTCAGGGATGTTCGAGGTCGTATTTCGGGAGAGGGTTGGCCAGGGGATTGATCCGCCCCGGAAGAACAGACCCTTTCCATCTCGGGCCATCGCTGGGGCGGGTGGGTTCCTGCTGCGCCGGATTGCCGATCCCGCCAACATTCATGCTGCTGGCGGTTCCAAAAAGGGTCCTGAGAAGTTCCTGTTGCCGTTCATGGAACTCGTGCGCGCGCTCTTCGCCGTCAGCGAGCGCGTGCTGCTCCAGCTATTTGACGGAATACGCTCATCCACCGTAATGAACGGGCGAGGGTTAATCGATCACACGCGATCCTATTTGTCCAAGGATAGCACCGTCTATCTGGCAGCGCGACAGGCACTATCCCGCGACGAGGCGCTTATCATAGCCGCGATGATTGCCGACCCGACGCTCTTTAGGATGCACAACTCCGTCTTCCAGCAACTCAGTGTCAATGAGGACTGGCGAGGTGGCCTACCTGTCTATGTGGAATTGGAATGGCCGTGGCAGGTCCCGATCGCCATCGAACTGGAAGGCAGATGGGTCGATCGCGAGGGACCAAGCTCACGATTTTTGTGCACACGGCTCGTGTCACTCGGCATCCCGATGCCGTTCCGCCGGGTGGTGGTTCGTCATCCGGGGAGCGAGCCGGGGGATACTGATGTCCTGCCTCCGCCATCCGATCGGGTGCGGGCGACGAACGCCAGGCTTTTCGTGCTGACCACCGGTCGCGCGGCGTCCCCGTCTCGACGGGCCGCGCGGTTTGGCAGCGACGTCGTCAACCTGCCGACCGCTGACGGCATAGAGGTCGAATGGGTCGCTTGCGGAGGTGTCGCGCGAAAAGACCGAGGTCAGATCGGCGAGAATCCGCGTGACGAGGCGCCCGTTGGCACGGGAGGGCGCAAGCCGGGCGCGGACGCCAACGTCGGCGCTGCGGAGATCAGGCGCAGGCGATTGGCTCCCGGCGAGGTGGTTGAAGGGCAAGAAAGGAGCCATCTCGAGGCACTAAAGGCCACATGGGATGCACTTTCCGCCGCATGCGTTCAGGAAGGCTGGTCGCTCGGCGCCGCGCCAACGGCTTCGTCGCCATCGATCGGCGCCAATTTTGGGGGGCTGAACCTCCCTTGGGAGCCATTGGTCGCAGTCGTGCGGTCAGGGTCAAACCGGTTGCTGGTCGTCGATAGAGGGTCGGCAAGCGGCGACGAATGCAGCCTTGGACTGTTGGTCCCCGTCGACCCTAACCAGCATGACCGTCAATTGGCTACTGCAGCTCGGAAACTATGCACAAGTGTCAATGGCCGCTGGCGCTCCCGGAACTTGAAAACTCCCGACTTTAGCGTGAAAGGGACCGCCCGTCCGACAGAAGTGTGGGTTGATCAGGAGCGTTATGTGAACCTGCTGATCAGGCGCATCGCGTCAGCCCTGGGTCTCTAACTCCGCCATCGCCTCGACACGCCATCGTGACGGCACGGCCTGGCGCCGTTCATAGTCCATGTTACGATAGATGGCGGCGCGGCTTTCACCGCATATCGATCGAAGGTCGCGGTAGGTCGCCTTGCCCTTGGTCCGTCTCAGCCAGTTGGCGGCGGCGGCGACCTCGGGCTCGGTCGCGTAATATGGGGTCGCGTCCATGTAGGTGCGCAACACGGCCTCGAACGCGAACGGGGGGTTGGGCATGTCCTTGATGGCGTGCGAGCGGTGCATGCCCGCCTCGAGGCAGGAATGCACGAAGCGATACGGCCATCCGCGCATCAGGCGTTCGACCATGTCGAACAAGCGGTGACGCTCGCCCACCTCCAGATATTCGAACGGCTGACGTGCGGTTGGTTTTTCGTATGGACGGGGATCGCCGCCCCAGTCGCGGGCGGTGGCTTCGCGAAGCGCGGGCGCGAGGCGGCCGTTGATCAGGAGCGCAGCGACCTGTCGGACGATCGCGAACACGATATGCGATCGCACATGGTCATCGCCCAGCGTGATCCAGCCGCGCTCGATGCCGGCCTCAAGCGCGCCTTGCCACTCCAGATGGTCATGTCGCGCCAGCGTCGGGCTGGCTTCGCACAGCGTCCGCTCGCACTTTGAGCAGTGTGTCGGCAGCACCGTCTCGTGCTGATGGACTGGTGCCTGGCAGTGCGGGCAGCGATCGCGCAGCAGCGTGCCGTGGCGAGTGCACGATGTGACGAAGGCCAGCCGCCAGTGCCGCCGGAAGTAGGGTGCCGGGTCCGATGTCAGGCAGGCCGGACAGAATTGTAATCCTGTTCGGCGACGGACGTTATTGTCGACGGTCGTCGGCAGCAGCCAGGGGTTTCGACCCCGGGGATTGTGACGGGTGAACAGGGTCCCCGTGAGGTCCTGGAGCGTGCAGCCGACAATGACACCGGGGTCGCGTTGCACCCCGTGCGCGATACGCTGAACGATGCGCGGCGGCACGTAGTTGTCGAGATCCTGCGCTAACAGGTTCTTGGCCGAGCCGAAGACTGTGTTGAGGAATGATATCGGCTTGAGGTCCATGCCAAGCGCGAGACGGCACAGGTAGGACGAGAGCAGCTCGTCGGGAAGCGGGCGCGGCCGATAGGGCCATGGCGGCACCAACGGCGTCGGCCGGCGCCGCGGCAGCAGCATTTCCACCGGCATCAGCCCATCCTGCGGCCAACGGACAGGATGCTGCGGTCGGTCACCCTGTCGATTGTCGACTCGGTGATCCGCTCCTCCCCGGTTTCGATGGCGATTTTGCACGCGTCTTCGAGGAGGTGGTTCAGGCGCCCGATATAGCCTTGGGTGAGCGTGTAGGCGGCCTGGATCATCTGTTCGCTCGAACGGAAATCCGTCTGCCTGCGCAGTGGAAGCATACGCTCGAACGCCAGCAGGACCTTCACGAACTCGCCGAGCGTGAATGGCTTTAGCCGAAGCACGTTGTCGAGGCGCCCGGCAATCTGGTCGTCGCTGGCGACAATGTCGAGCACGACCGTCGTGCCGCCGACTACGAAGGGGCGACCGGTCTCGTTGATCAGGTTCTTCATGAACGTGAGGAAGCCGATGATCTTGTCGTTCATTCGGCTGTCGCGCTGGATGTCATGGAGCTCGTCCATCATGACCGTGCCGACGCGGCAGGCCTTGAGCATCATGATCGTGTGGCTGCGCAGGTCTGCGGGCGCGGCGTTGTATTTGAGCGGATGCCCGAGCTCGGCGAGAATCTTCTTCAGCACGATCACCGGGTCGGGGACGTCGGGCGCGGTGAGGTAGATCACCGGATGCCACGCATATTCGCTTTCCGGATCGATGCGCGGCTGGTGAAGGTCACGGAACGCCGTCATTGTACGGCTTTTGCCGGTATCGGAATCGCCTGCGATGATCAGCCCACGGGGCTTGGTCGATGGCGCGGCGTTCATGCAGTCCTGGAGCGCGAGAAATGCCTCCTTGGTCGATGGCGTGGGAATCCAGACGCGGTTCCAGCACTGGTAAAGACGGTCACGACCTTCGATGTCGAGAAATTCCTGCATCTCGGGACGAAGCGTCGAATTTTCATAGGCGCCAGTCATTCGAACATTGCCTCCACATCGTTGTCGCTGATGTCGGCCAGGATTGATGCGAGGCTCCCCTTGTCCGAGTTGTTGTTGGTATTGGTGCTGGCGGTTTGACTTTTTTCGTGTCTGGACGAGGAAGGCGTCGGAGTGGCCTCCTTACCGATATCTATCATCGGTCTGCGGGTCGGCGTTCTGGTTTTAACCTCCGACCGCATGCGGTCGTGGTGCGACCGGCGCGTCGCCTCGCGCTGGGCGGTCTTCGTTTTCTTTACCGCGTCCTCGATATGCTTCTGCTGCTCGTCGATGATCTTCCCCAAAAGCGCAGGCGTGGGCTTGCGTTTCCGGCGGAGCGCCTCGCGTCTGGCTGCCTGGAGTTCGTAGATGCTGGCGACCGGAAAGTTGAGCTGGCGGACGTAGACGGGAATCCACTCTTCCTCGTCAGATCCCGGATCCTCGGCTTTGCGATCGGGGTGTTTGACGTAGATGACGCGAACATCGAACGGGTGCCTGCGGATCTCGACCGGCCCGTAGTTCTTGCGATTTCGGACCAGCCATGCGAGCGATTCGCTGTAGTATTCCAGGAAATCGATGCGGATGCCGTAGCGCTGGATCGTCCGCTCGACGAGTGGGAACCAGTTTATACGGAATTGGAGGTTGTCGATATAGACCTCAGGGAGCCTATGCTTCTGGCCACGCGGGCCGAAGTAATAGCCCTTATACTTCTCAAGCGGCGGCATGCCCATGCCTTCGCCCGTGTGGACGTCGTTGTGGTATTCATCGACGATCAACCAAGCCTGCTTGGTCACGTCCTCGAGCGTGAATGCAGCTGTCAGCTCGGGGCGCAATTCCTTGCGCTCGGCCGCCGTCGCGCCGGTCGCGCCGGGCAGATCCTTGAACCGCTGCGCCAGATTGCCGTTCAGACGTTCGATATGGGCGCCATATTGGGGCTGGCCGAGGGGGCGCCATTTCAAACGGATGTTGTAGTGATCGCACGACTTGATCGCGGAATTTCCCGTGAACTCGCCGGCGTTATCGGACTCGACGCGCTCTGGCGGGCCTGCGATCGGGTTGTCCCATTCCAGCCCGTATTTTGCCGCGACCGCGTCCTTTCTGGTCATGCCGTTGATCATCGCCATGCCGAAGGTGGTGGTGCTTGGCGCGTCGAGGCCGACATGCATCCCGAAGACCATGCGCGAGTAGATGTCGATGGCCAGCGTGATCCAGACACGCCCTATCACTTCAAGCCGGTCGTCTGACAGGATTTCGATGTCCGCCTTCCAGTGGTCGATCTGCACGACCTCAAGTGGGCGGTGGACCTCGGGATAATGATCGCGGATGGGGTCGTGCGTCTTGCGCGTCTCGTTGTAGCCCTTGCGCGTCTTGGTCCAGCGGTATTCGGGAATTTTGGCCAAGCGGTCTGACAACGTCGCGTGGGAAACCGCAAACCCTGCCTTCTCCAAGGCCCGTTTGACCTCGCGAAAGAATTTGCTCGGCTTCGCGCCGCCTCTTTTCAGGACTGTCTTCTCGAGAGTATCCGTTATTATCTTCTCCGCACTCGGATTGAGGCGGGACTTGCCGCGCCCGCCAGGGCGGGTCGGCGGCGGGAGCAGGTCGGTTCTACCCGAAACCTTGTAGCGCTGGATGGCGTCGTAGGCGGCCGATACCGAGATGCCCAGCTTGTCGGCAGCTTCGGTGACATCGGCCCTGGTATTCCGGTGATTGCAGAGCAAAGGCCCAAGAGCAGCGAAGTAGGCCGTGACCTTGGCGGCTCGTTTGGCGTCGACCACCATGCCCTTCCTGACCGTTCCCGAAGCTTCGGCCTCGAGATCCTTGATGGGCGCGTCGAAGTATTCGCCCTCGGCACTGACGAGGATGAGCGTGTTCATGTCTCGCGCGGACACGACGCGCATTTCCACGCCGCCATATTGGACCTTGTCGCCCTTTTTCGTCCCGATGCGCATTTCCGACCCTTTGCAATCTCCCTGGGTCGGGCATCTTACTATATGTTCGCTAAATGTTCACTCCGAATCTGCATCGAATAGCGACTTCAGGATCGGATCGTCGTCACGCTGCGGGAAGGCGCCTGGCGCCCGGGCATGGATAAGCGTTTGGTCGTTGAAAGGTCTGGTGAGGTCGCACAGGATCATGCGCCAGGCGACCGACTGCTCTATGCTGGCCCGGGCGTCCGGCTCTTCGATGCCCTTTTCGCGAAGAAGCTCGATGGCCTGCGTCACTGTCAGCTGCTGAGTGCCGATTTCCTGCCGCATGATGTCGAGAGCCACCAGTTCCGGATCGTCTTGGAGATGGCGTCGCAGGAGCCGCGTATTCTGGAGATAGGGGGTACGGATGCGTGCCTCATCCATGATGCGGAACGCGGCCCCCATGTTCTCGGCGGCGATGCGGCCTGCCTCGAACTTGATCGCGTATTGCGAAGCGTTGGCGAGGAGATCGGCGCGACGCTTGACCTCGATGATGTATCGGCACGGTGCATCCTCCCCCGATGCGTGGAGCTGAACGACGATGTCGGGCGTGTAGCGCCGCGCCTTGCCGTTGACGGCGTATTCGATGATCGGCTGCGTGAGGAGGTCATAGACGCCCGGCGCGAAAGCGAGCTGTTCTAGGAGTTCCGCCTCGAGCTCGGACTCCACATGCTGCGGTCCGGATGGGGTCGATAGCGGCACTCTGCTCCTGAACGAACTGAACGTCGCCTCGACGTCGCGTTTCTGGAAGTGTTCGCGCAGGACCATAAGGCCGACCCTAGAATAGGTTACGGCACGTCCGCCATCGGAAAGGCGTCGCATATACTTCTCCTCTTTAGCTAATCGGTCGCGCTAGCTTCTGCGATATTCGCGCTAGCTTGTGCGGAATTCGGGCCTCAGCGCCTGTCGGATTCCAGCATGGTTTTGTGATTCACAGCCGATCTCGTCCTGCCGCCGC
>FSSH01001515.1_pt4 | contig 28789 bp, 27 predicted proteins | sample 1166101 | NCBI WGS metagenome assembly FSSH01 (sample SAMEA32972668, study PRJEB13176) | freshwater metagenome | biome: Drinking water system; feature: Biomass in drinking water that filtered by 0.45 um membrane; material: drinking water | place: USA | collected 2012-12-20 | depth 0 m
TTCGCTCAACACTCCATCGGTAATGATGCGCAAACAGTTGTGATGTGTGGCGGTGCCGCCCCAGGTTTGTCACGTGCTGACGTCGGCTTAATCTCCGGCCCTGTGCGGGTCACGCCTATACTGATCAGCCTGCCGGATCGCGGCTCCAAACGATTTTCTGACGAGAGGGTTCATGTCACGCCGCTACTTCGGAACTGACGGCATTCGCGGTCGCGCCAACCAGCATCCGATGACCTCGGAAATCGCGCTGAAGGTCGGCATGGCGGCGGGCAAGATCTTTCAGTCGGGTGGCCATCGCCATCGCGTCGTGATCGGCAAGGACACGCGGCTCTCGGGCTACATGCTCGAAGCTGCGTTGATGTCGGGGTTTACGTCGGTCGGCGTCGATGTGTTTTTGCTCGGTCCGATGCCGACGCCAGCCGTCGCCATGCTGACCCGGTCGCTCCGCGCCGATCTCGGCGTCATGCTGTCGGCTTCGCATAACCCATCCTATGACAACGGCATCAAGCTTTTCGATCCGGACGGATATAAATTGTCCGACGACATGGAGCGTCAGATCGAAGACCTCGTCGATGGTGATACGCGCGCTCTGCTCGCGGACGCTGAGCGCATCGGCCGCGCCACCCGCGTTGAAAGCGCGCAAGAACGCTATATCGAATTCGCCAAGCGCACGCTGCCGAAAAACCTCCGGCTCAACGGCCTGCGCATCGTCATCGATTGCGCCAACGGAGCGGCCTACAAGGTCGCGCCGGAAGCGTTGTGGGAACTGGGCGCCGAGGTGATCAAGATCGGCGTCGAGCCGAATGGCCAAAACATCAACTTGAATTGCGGATCGACCGCGCCGCAAGCCTTGATCGACAAAGTCCGCGAAGTTCGTGCCGACATCGGCATCGCGCTCGATGGCGACGCCGACCGCGTCGTCATCGTCGACGAAAAGGGCCGCATCGTCGATGGCGATCAGTTGATGGCGGTGATCGCCGACAGTTGGCTACAGGCTGGCAAGTTGTCGGCCGGTGGCATCGTCGCGACCGTCATGAGCAACCTTGGCCTGGAGCGCTATTTGAGCGGCATCGGCCTGACGCTGGCGCGCACGCCTGTTGGCGATCGCTATGTGACTGAGCACATGCGCAAGCACGGCTTCAATGTCGGCGGCGAGCAGTCGGGTCACATCGTGCTGTCGGATTTCACGACGACCGGTGATGGCTTGGTATCGGCGCTGCAAATTCTGGCGTGCGTTGTTTCGACCGGCAAGACCGTGTCTGAAGTGTGCAGCCGTTTCGACGCACTGCCGCAAGTGTTGACCAACGTGCGCTATGCCAGCGGCAAGCCGCTGGAAGACGTGCGCGTCGTCAAAGCCATCGAAGGCGCGAAACTGCGCCTCGGAAATCGCGGCCGCCTCGTCATCCGTCCTTCAGGAACCGAGCCTGTCATCCGCGTCATGGCGGAAGGCGATGATGAAAGCATGGTCTCGAGCGTTGTCGGCGACATCGTCGAAGCCGTTCGGCTCGCAGCGGCGTAACGCGAATTAACAAGGCGTTAAAGCGTGCTTTGGCTCACTGTGCCAAAATCTCACGCCAATTAAGTCTCCCTTAAATGTTGTCGGCGATAGTCGATGGCGACGGTTGAACCCGTCGCATCGGCCAGGCTTGCGTCTGAGCTGGTGCTGCGACCTCGAAGGGACGTTTTATGTTTGTGAAGTTCGCCTCTCTCCTTGTCAGCGCAGCCTGCATCGTCGGCAGCGCTCATGGAGCGTTGGCTGCGGATATCTTCGGCGACAGCATGAAGGACGGCCCGTTGTCATATGCGCCGATGTCGGAGCCCGGACCGTCGATCTATTTCCGCATCGATGGCGGCTATTCCGCCTACGATGATCCAGATATCACCGAGAACGGCAGTCTCGATCTGACAAACCCGGGCATCGACGACAGTTGGAGCCTTGGCGGCGGCGTCGGCATGACGCTTGGCGGCGGTTTTCGCGGTGACTTCACCTATGAACACCGCTTCGAGGCCGACGTGTCGGGCGCTGTACTCGATCCATTGAACGATATTCACGGTGCGCGCCGCTTCGGCTTTGAAAGCGATGTGTTCCTGGCCAACCTTTATTACGACTTCGATTTCGGCAGCCGCTTCACACCCTACCTCGGTGTCGGTGTCGGCGTGATCCTCAATACAACGACGGGTGGGTCGGTCGACGACCCGTGCGGATGTTTGACGGGCACGATCGAAGGCGACGAGACGACCAATGTTGCCGCAGCTTTCATGGCCGGACTATCGGTCAAACTTCGCGGCGGCGAGCAAACCGTCGGCAGCTTCAAGGATGGGTCGATCAGCGTCGATAGCGGCCGTGGGCTGTTCCTCGATGTCGGCTATCGCTTCCTCTATCTCGGTGAGACGGCAACCGGCCCGATCACTGCAACCTACACCGCCAACGATCCAAGCAACGGTCATGTCGCTGGCGATATCGAAGTTTCGCAAGACGCGAAGGTTGACGACATTCATGCGCACGAACTGCGCGTCGGCCTTCGCTACAACGTCAACTGAATTACCGGCCATCGCGCGTGGCGGCGGCCGCACCAACGTCTCGGGAAATAGTGGGCTCATCGCGCTTTTTTCCGATCACTGCGCCAGAGGTGCGACGTGCACCGTGGCTTTACGTATCTTTGTCCTGGTTCCCTGTCCCGCGTCGCGCGCTTTGCCCATTTAAAAGCGCACAGGCCGTAGCTGCTGAAGCCAACCAATGACCGTGGCCTTGTTCTTGGCTGCGCTCGTAGGGCACCGCTGGCGACGATCCACTCACGGCCGACGGAGACGGCGGCTTCGGACAATCGCAAGTTTTGCGAAGGGAATAGCGGCAATGAAAGTACAGATGACGCGCGTGTTACGCCGGTCAGCCATCACCTCCGCCGTCGCATCGGCGCTGGCCGTGCTATCGACACCCGTGCTGGCTGCCGATTGGGGTGGCAGCCGCGAGAGCTACAAAGATATGTCGTTGCCGGCCGCCGTGCCGGTGCCAGCACCAGTGCCGATCCCGGAATTCAAGCCGTCGTGGTATTTCCGCTTCGATGCCGGCATCGGCGTTATCAACGATCCGACAATTTCCGACGATGAATTTGTCTACGGTGTGGACGACGGTCCGGGCCCGCTCACCGGTCCAGGCGATGAGCGCTTCGCCGACTCATCTTGGTTCAACGGTGACTTCAACACTTTTTTCACGCTTGGCGGTGGTGTCGGCTACTATGTCGGCGGCGGCTGGCGCGTCGATGCGACGATCGAAAAGCGCTCGAATGAGGACGGTACGGTTTATGGTCAGCCGCCCGAATACGATACCTACGCCGCCGATACGATAACCGGCAATTATACCGTCATCGACGCGAATACGAACGGCATCGCCGATACGCAGACACGCATCACGGTCGATGAATCCTTCAAGCTTGATGGCACGGTCTGGATGGCCAACGCCTACTATGACTTTGGCACCGTCAGCGGCTTCACGCCCTACATCGGCGGTGGCGTCGGTTTCGTTTGGAACGAAATCGGCCGCACGCGCACTCAGACATCCGAGACGTGCGATAACGAGGCGCTGGGGCCGTCTGGTTGCGAAACACCGGCAACGGACGGGACCTATACAGGAACTTCGGTGACGACGTCCGAGACAGCCGATCGCGTTACCTTCGCCGCCGCCGCGATGGTCGGCATGAGCTACGACATCGATGAAATCACCGCCGTCGATGTTGGTTATCGCTACCTGTATTTGCAAGGCACGAACGCCGTGCTCGAAATCGACGGCGTGCAGTCGCGTCTCGAAATCGGCGATCAGAACATCCATCAAGTTCGCGCCGGTCTGCGCTTCAACGTGAATTAAGGCCGCCGCCCCCAATCATCGTCAAAGGGCGTGCTGCGGCGCGCCCTTTTTCCGTCTTACGCGGGCGTTGCAGCGTGCTAAGAGGCCGGACGTGCTTCTTGTCGACGACGCTGCTGATATGAGCCTGACTGTGAAATGCACAATGGCGGCGGCTAGTCCGCCCACTCTCAAACCACGTCGCCCGAATTTTTCATCCGGTCCGTGCTGCAAGCGGCCTGGGTGGTCGCCCGGCGTATTGAACACAGCCCTGCTTGGTCGTTCGCACCGTTCTGTCGACGGAAAAAATCGGCTCAAGCGGGCCATCGACGAGACCAAAGACCTTCTCGCACTACCGCTCGGCTATGAAGTGGCGATCGTGCCCGGCTCGGACACCGGCGCGTTTGAAATGGCGATGTGGAATCTTCTCGGCGCGCGCGGGGTCGACGTATTCGCCTGGGATGTGTTTGGCCGTATCTGGCTCAAGAATGCGGTCGATGAACTCGGCCTCAGTGACGTCAGAGTATTCGACGCTGAGCCCGGCCATCTCCCGGATTTGCGGGCAGCCGATTTTTCGCGCGACGTGCTGTTCACCTGGAATGGAACGACCACCGGCGTGCGCGTCCCGAACGCGGCCTGGATCGCAGAGCATCGCGACGGCCTGACGATCTGCGATGCGACGTCGGCGATTTTTGCCGATGACATCGATCTCACACGCATCGATGTGCTGACCTTTTCTTGGCAGAAGGTGTTGGGTGGGGAAGCCGCGCACGGCATGCTCGTCATGTCACCGCGCGCCATTTCGCGACTGCGCCAAACGAAGCCAGCTTGGCCGATGCCGAAAATTCTGCGGCTGAAAGTTGGTGACGACATCTTCCCCGGTCTGTTCGAGGGCGTGACGATCAACACGCCGTCGATGTTGTGCGTTGAAGATTATCTGGACGCCCTGCACTGGGCGCGTAGCGTCGGCGGATTGTCCGGTCTCATCGCGCGCGCCAAGACCAATGCCGCCATCGTCTACGATTGGATCGACGCCAGCGCCTGGGCGGCGCCGTTGGCGGTCGATGCCGCGACCCGCTCGACGACGTCAGTCTGCTTGCGCTTCGCCGATCCGGACCTTGCGGGAGAACGCGGCGGGCAGCTCATGAGCGCAATGTCGGCCATCCTCGAACAGCACGCCGTCGCCTATGATATCGCCGCCTATCGCGGCATGCCGCCTGGGTTTCGCATTTGGACCGGCGCGACCGTCGAAAGCGATGATCTGGCTCTGCTCATGCCTTGGCTGAATTGGACCTATGAGGCGTGCCGCCGGGCGTGCGGGGCCGGCTGAAGCGTTTTTGCCAGCCGCGACAGCGGCTTGGTTAACACGTGTGCGATGCTGGAACTTCACATTCATTATAGCTATCGGTCATAATGCTGTCAGGGTTTGCCGGACTTCATCAATCCACGCCGACGTTCGCAATGCGCTCGCCTGTGACGCGGCTGCCGCCTTGGCTCAAACCTGTCGATGCCGTCGTCTGAATGTTTTTTCCACTCGAAGGATTTCCGCATGATGCGTTTGGCCATTGCCGCCGTGCTGCTGTCGGCGACCACCGGCGCGGCCTTTTCCGCCGATGTGCCGGCGTCGTCGAAAGTCGAGGCGGTGACCGTCTTTTTGTCGGGTGCCGAAGTGACGCGCGCGGCCCACGTGACGCTCGAGCGCGGCGATCACACGATCATTTTGAACGACCTTCCGGCGAGTGCCGTGCCGGGGTCCATTCGCGTTGAAGGCAAAGCCACCGGCAAACTCGATATCGGATCGGTTGATACGGTTCGTAAGTTCCTGCAGCGCGCCGAAAGTCAGGCCGCCGACGCCGATCGCAAAGTGATCGAAGACGAGATTGAGCGCCTCGGTGATGAACGGGCAGCCGTCGAGAGCCAGTCGCTGGCCGCTGAAACGCAGAAGGCGTTATTGGCAAATCTTGTCCAGCTGCCGACGCGCCCGGCGCCAGCCGCCGCGACCGGCGCACTGCCGGAAGACTGGACGCGCCTGCTCGCGCAGATCGCTCAAGGCACGACGGACGCTGGTCGATTGCAGATCGACGCCCAAAGCAAGCTTCGCGACCTCGATCGCAAGATGCAGGACTTGCAAAAAAAGTTGGGCGCGCTTGTGCCCGCGAAGACTGAGCAGACCGAAGTGCGCGTCTATGTGGCTGCCGCCAGTGCGCTCGAAGCCGATCTGATTGTGCGGTACCAGGTGCCAAATGCGAACTGGACCCCACTCTATGATGCTCGTCTCATCACCGGCGCAAAAACGATCGCGCCGAAACTTGAGCTGGCACGTCGCGCCGGTATTTCACAGCGCAGCGGCGAGAGCTGGGACAACGTGGCGCTGGTTTTATCCACGGCGCGGCCGTCAGAAGGCGCCGCAGCTCCGCAAATCGACACTCAATTCGTTGACTACGAAGTTCTGCACAAGCCCGAGCCGGTGGCGCCCGTTGCCACGTCCGAAGATCGCCGCCGCGTGCTGCGATCTCTTAGTCAAAAGCAGGCTATGGATGGCACCGCCGGCGCGCCGGAAGCAGACGCGGTTGCCCAAACAATGGCGCCGGTTCCGGTTGACGCAGACATCGATGAAGCCGTTGCCAACGTCATCTCGGCTCCGTTCGAGGCAACCTTTGCCGTGCCAGGGCAGGTGAGCATCGCCGCCACGGGTGAGTCCAAGCGCGTGCTGCTTGCGACCGACAGCCTTGAACCCATCCTATCGAGCCGGACGGTGCCCAAGTCCGACGCCAACGCTTACCTCTATGCAAAGTTCAAGTTCGCCAGCGGCACGCCTCTGTTGCCGGGGCAGGTCTACCTGTTTCGCGACGGCACGTTTGTTGGCTCCGGGGCCCTGCCATTGCTGCCGCCGGGCATCGAACACGATCTTGGATTTGGCATCGATGATCAGGTCAAGGTGCGCCACGCCGTATTGGAAGAAAAGCGCGGCGAGACGGGGCTGATCTCGACATCGCGTGTTGATAGCCGCAGTTTCCGCGTCACGGTCAAGAACCTGCATGAGCGGCCGATCGACATCAGCGTCTTCGACCGCCTGCCGGTGGCGCAAAATGATGAAATCAAGGTCGAATTCACGGGCAAGCTGACCCCAAGTCTGCAAAACGTCGATGAAAAGCGCGGTGTGATGCGCTTCGACGCCCGCCTTGACCCGGATGAAGAATGGCCACTCGAATATGGCTACAAAATCTCCTGGCCTGCGGCGAAGTCGATCATCTACGGGCCCTGACGGCCCCTCGCGGGTTGCGAATCTGGTCTATAGAGTGGGCCGACGATTTCCATTTGGCCCTGGCGCTCGCCGGGGCCTAATTTTGCGTGGGCGTCGGGATGTCCAGTCCCTTTGTACCAGCGCCTATGAACAAGAGAAGGTTTGAAGATGGCCAACGTCGTGGTTGTTGGCGCCCAATGGGGCGACGAGGGCAAGGGCAAGATCGTCGATTGGCTGTCTGAGCGGGCCGATGTCGTCGTGCGCTTTCAAGGCGGCCACAACGCCGGGCATACGCTGGTCATCGGCAACAACACCTACAAACTGTCGCTTTTGCCGTCCGGCGTCGTGCGTCCCGGCAAGCTCGCCGTTATCGGCAACGGTGTCGTCGTCGACCCGTGGGCGTTGATCGCCGAGATCGACAAGCTCGCCAGTCAAAACGTCACGATTAACGCCGACAATCTGCGCGTGGCCGAGAACGCCACACTGATTTTGCCGCTGCATCGCGAGCTCGATCAGTTGCGCGAAGATGCGGCGGGCGCTTCGAAGATCGGCACCACAGGTCGCGGTATCGGCCCGGCCTACGAAGATAAAGTCGGCCGCCGCGCCATTCGCCTGCAGGATCTCGCGACGCTGCCGACGCTCGGCCCGAAGGTCGAGCGTATTCTCGTGCATCACAACGCGCTGCGCCGCGGGCTCAGCCAGCCTGAAGTCAGCCACGACAAACTGATGGCGGACCTCAGCGACATCGCACCGAAAATTCTCCCCTTCATGGACGTGACGTGGGACCTGCTCGACAAAGCCTATCGGCAGGGCAAGCGCATCTTGTTCGAAGGCGCACAAGGTGCGTTGCTCGATATCGACCACGGCACTTATCCGTTCGTCACGTCGTCGAATACTGTTGCAGCGCAGGCGGCCACCGGCTCCGGCATGGGCCCGCGCGCGGTCGGCTATGTGCTCGGCATTGCCAAGGCATACACGACGCGCGTGGGGTCCGGTCCATTTCCGACCGAGCTTGCCGATGCCATTGGTGAAAAGCTTGGCGAGCGCGGCCACGAATTCGGCACGGTGACGGGCCGCAAGCGGCGCTGCGGCTGGTTCGATGCCGTGCTGGTGCGTCAGGTGGCAAAGGTTTCGGGCATCGATGGCATCGCGCTGACCAAACTCGATGTTCTCGACGGCTTCGAAACGCTGCGCATCTGTGTCGGCTATCATCTCAACGGCCAGCGTCTCGACCGGCTACCGGCGGGTGCGCACGAGCAAGACCAAGTCGTGCCGATCTATGAAGAGTTTGAAGGCTGGTCGCAATCGACGAGGGGGGCACGGAGTTGGGCCGACCTGCCGGCGCAGGCCGTCAAATATGTGCGCCGCGTCGAAGAGTTGATCGAGTGTCCGGTGACGCTTTTGTCCACCAGCCCAGAACGCGATGACACGATCCTGATGAAAGATCCGTTCCTCGGCTAAGCGCTCAGTTCGTTTATGAGCGCGTCGCCATGATGATTTGCGGTGTGGGTGAACGCGCCCGGGATGGTCTTCAACACGCCGCCAATTTGCCACCGCGTCACCAATCGCGCGCCGCTGTTCACGCGCAACGTTGGCATCGGCCAATCACCTTGGCCAGAGGGTCGCCGGAGGATCGAATGTGCATCGGCTGAGTGCTATCGGAATGAGCGCGATCGGCGCTGGTGTATTTGCGGCTGCGATCATCGTTGCGTCGACACCCGCCGATGCCGGCATGCCGCGCGGGGCCGTGCTGTCAGCCGACGAGCAAACGGGAGACGACACAACCGGCACCACGATTGCGCGCGGTAATGCTGTAATTACGATTCCCGAATATGCCATCAGCGGCAATGCGGACGTGATCGAGGTTTGGCCAAAGCGCAACGAGATCTTACTGAAAGGCCGGGCCAACCTCACCGTCGGCCGCCGTCACTACGCCAGCGATACCGTTTTGTGCACGCTCGACTTTGATCGTTGTTCGTCGACAGCTGCCGACGCAGCCGATTCTCAGCCCACCGCTGTGCTAAGTGAGCCGCCAGTCACCGCAGCCACGACGCCGTGGTAGCGCGCCAGCGCTCCGACTTGAAGCTCAAGAGCCAGCAGGCGATTTGGATTAGCCGGCCCTGGCAGTCTGATGTGAGCTTCGGGAATGATTTGAAATCCGAAGCGGCCATAGTACGGCTCATCGCCGACGAGGATGACGAGGCTCAGGCCAGCACGGCGCGCCGCTTCGATGGCGTCGCGAATGAGCAGCCGCCCAAAGCCTTGCGACTGATGTTCGCTCGTGACGACAATCGGGCCGAGAAGCGCAGCGCCCGGTACGCGACCGATGGTGACCTCGGTCATGCGCAGTGCCGCCACTAACCGCCCGTTCAGTTCAACGACGCGGCAAAACCGCGACAGGCCGCCCGTGCCTTCGCGCACGCGATAGGCCGAGCGGGCAAACCGGCCAGGCCCCAGAACGTCGCTGTGCAGACGAGAAATCGCGAGTTCATCGTCGACGCGGGCAGGGCGAGTGGAGCTGGGAGCGAGCATGGACGTGTTGATCTCTGACAACGCACGATATGCGATACAAAACACCGCTGATGGCTCAGGCGACGGACATCTCTACACTCAGTCACAGCTGCCACCGCACGGCACCGGCTGCGCACTTTGCGGGCTTCTACCACATCTGTGCTGGCGCGCGACCCTGAAGCACTTCCGCCAGGCGCATTGCTGTCGCAGGGTTAATATCGCCGGGCAATTCACTGGCCGCAAAAAACCGTTGCTCGGCGATTTCGCGATTGGCCGGTGGCACCGATGGCTGTGACCAGCGGCGGACTACGAACAGCACGATGTGATCGCCGCGGAACAGTCGCTGATTGTCGTAGAGCCCAAACAATTCCGGCCGGCCGTCGACGATGACACCGGTCTCCTCGGCGAGTTCGCGCGCCACGGCCACGTCTACGGGTTCCGAAACTTCGACGCCGCCGCCTGGAAAATGCCACCCGGGCCGATAGGTGTGGCGGATCAAGAGGACGCGTTCGGCGTTATCAAGCACACAGGCTTGAGCTCCAAGCGTCAGCGCTCGGGTCATTCGCCAATACCTCTGCATGCCCCGAACTACCAACGTCTTGCCAGTCATGCCTGTCGCCCCTGTCACGAATTGCACGGCTTTTTGCGACGCGTTCGAAGCCAACAGTCGAGCCACGAAATCGCCGTGAAGTATGCTAAAGCGCTCTGCGATCCGATAGCATCAGATCGGCGCTCTAGTATGATGCTTTGTCGCATTTTCTGACGACGAACCGGGATCCACTTGGTCGGAAAATGCTCTAGGCGTAGTCCGCCGGATCAAATGCCAACTAATTTTAATGACGTCCGATGAGCAACCCTGCGGCCGCGCGATACGATATGACGCAAACTTTTACACTCGCGCATTTTTCCGACTTGCACTTGTCGCCGATCGTCGGCCTATCGCCGCGCTATTGGACAACAAAGCGGGCGCTTGGTTTTTTCAACTGGCAGCGCCACCGCCGGCGCGTGCATGTGCCAGCGGTTGCCAAGGCGCTGATGGACGATGCCTTGTCATTAAAAATTGATCATATCGCCGTCACCGGAGATTTGGTCAATCTCGGCTTGCCGCGTGAGTATGAAGCAGCCCTTTCATGGCTCCAGAATTTTGGCGCGCCCGATCGCATCACGGTCATTCCCGGCAACCACGATGTCTATTCCTGGATCGGTGCCGACCAGGGCTTTACGCGCTGGGCCGCCTACATGGGCGCTGAAACCGATAGCTTGGTTTTTCCGTTTGTTCGCCGCATCGGACCGCTGGCGCTCATTGGTTTGAACTCGGCGATATTAACGCGTCCAGGTTTGGCGTCCGGCCGCCTGGGAGCCGCGCAAATGGAGGTCGTCGGCGATTTGCTCGAGCGGCTCGGCAACGAAGGCGCGGTGCGCGTCGTTCTCATTCATCATCCGCCATTACCCGGTATGACGCATCCGACGCGAGCACTTGCGGACGCGCATCATTTCAAACGCGTACTTGAGCGCTCGGGCGCTGAACTGGTCCTCTACGGACACAACCACGTCACGCGGCTGGACTGGCTGTCGGCGCAAGACGGCGCCATTCCGATCAGTGGTGCTGCATCGGCATCGGCAGCACTTGCGAGCGGTCAAGACACGCTAGCGAGCTATGGCGTTTACACTGTCGTCAAGTCGGACCGCGACGTTCGCATGACGCGCACCATTCGCGGGATTGCGAGCGACGGCGGCGACGTCGTCGAATTGTCCGACGAAGTTCTCATGCCTCCGTCATGACCGCGCACCCTGTATCGCTGCGACGTATCGACCTTTCATGACGTGTTCAGCGGCCAATCGCCACGCGGTTCTGCCAGCGAGTGCGCAATGGCGTGTCGTGTCGTCGCGCAATCGTAACGACGACCACGCCGGTGCCGACGAAATAGGCTGCAGATATGCCGTATTTTCGTCGCGGAACGTGATGATTGCTTCGCCGACGAGCTGGTGCACAGACGTTGAGCGGCATCATTGGTGCGCTGTCGTGCTATGCTCGCTGGCAGAACTGTAGGAAGGCTCATTGCGTAGTTTTAATCGTAGAGCCAATGTAACTAATTTGTCCGGTGCGGCGTTGGAGGGCGCTCACATTCGATTTGCTGCGCATCACGCAGCGTTCAACCGGTACTGGGGGCAGTGGGGCTTTGCGCAAAACATTGGATATCAATTTAGCTCTTCAGGGCGGCGGCGCCCATGGAGCGTTCACGTGGGGCGTTCTCGACCGCCTACTCGAAGACGACCAGATCAATTTCGGTTGGATCAGCGGGACGAGCGCCGGGGCCGTCAACGCCGTCGCCTTGGCGAGCGGCTTAGCAGAAGGCTCGCGCGAGAAGGCCCGCGAACGGCTCTATAAGGTTTGGGATGCCGTTCACAAAGCCGGCGTTCCCGATCTGTCGCGTCTCAATCCGTTTCTCAGCGGTTTCGCGCGCTCCGGCTCGCTGACGCAAATGGCCAGCATGTGGTCGCCCTATGAATTCAACCCGCTTGGGTTTGACCCGCTTCGCCGCCTGATTACCGACAATGTCGATTTCGATCTGATCCGCGCCAAATCGCCGGTCCAATTGCTCATCGCGGCGACACACGTGGCAACCGGGCGTGCGCGGTTGTTTCGTCAAGACGAAATCACAGTCGAGGCCGTGCTGGCTTCGGCGTGTCTGCCAACGATGCACCACGCCGTCGAAATCGATGGCGCTGCGTATTGGGATGGAGGCTATTCGGCCAATCCCGATCTGATCACGGTCGCGACCGAAAGCCCAGTCGCCGATACGCTGCTGGTCATGGTCTCGCCGCGCAGTATCACTGGTCATCCAACCACAGCGCGCGACATCACCATGCAGACGGCGCGGATGCAATTCAACGCGCCGCTGCTGCGCGACATCGAGATCATCACGGCGGTCCGCGACACCGCCAGTTCGATGATGCCGAAGGGGCGCCTGGCGCCTTTGTGCAAGCATCGCTTTCATCTGATCGACGGCGGCACGATCACCGGCGAACTCAACGCGGAATCGACGATCAAGCCGGATTGGAATGTCATGACCTACCTTCACGGCGCCGGTCGTAACCATGCTGACGAGTGGCTGGCGACGGCACGCGGCAGCATCGGCCGGCATGAAACCGTCGACCTCGCCCGGCATTTTTTTCCAGTGATGGATGGCGGCGTGCTAGGTCGCGCCGCCGCGCCGAAGAAAGCCATGGCGTCGCGGCGGATGGTGTCGCGGAAATCCACGAAGTAGGCGTCTGGCCGAGACCTCGGCGCGGCGTGAACAAGCGACGCCAAATTTAGCCGATCAAACGCGCGTAGCCCTGTTCGATCGTTTCATCGAGCAGGCGCTTGTACTCACTGTAGGCGTCGTGTTGCGGCATACATTCACCGAGCGTCACGGCATCAAACGTCGCCCGCTGCACATAGACGATCGGCGTCGAGACTGGCATGAATGACGCCCGCTGTTTGTTGAGCGTCGTGATCAGCCCGCGCATTTCGCCGCCGCGATCGAGTTGCGAGACGACGACCATGCGCATCGCGCCCTTGGTCAGCGACACCAGATGAATGAACATCGACGACGCCGGAATATACAACCGTCCGCGATGGGCATAGGGCGCATCGAGCCGGTCGCGCTCCTGGAACAGCAAGCTCGGCCATTCCGGATCCCAGGTGACGTCGGTACGATAGGCGACGATCGTGTCCGGTTTCGTAAATGAGCGGCGCAACGTGAGATAGCTGGCGATGTAGTGATCGACGGCGGCGCGCGTGTAGGCCCCCATGTAAACCGGCGCCATGATGCCGCCTGTGGCCGCCAGTTCAGCCGGGTTGTCGCGAGCGACGCTTTCGCCATGCCACGCATCGCGGATGCCGGGGAAATTCAGACCGAGCACCATGCAAACGTCGAACAGCGTCTGGTCGCGCACCGAACGGCCGCCGAGCAAATTCTGAATGGTTTTCTCGTGGCAATCGGCGGCGTCCGCCAATTCAACTTGGGTCAGTTTCTTTTCGACCATTGCAGTGCGCAGATGATCGAGGGCATCGGTGCGCGTCACGAGCGGCGGTGGCGGTTTCGGAGCCGACGACGGCATATCGTAGATGATCCCAATACGTCCCAACTTATCGGAAAGTACCGGTTATTATCGGTTGCTGGCAATGGGGCAGCAGAACAAAGGCCGGGCGTTGTGACCTATTCAGCGATTTTAGTGTCCGGCCCGTGTGGGAAGAAGTGCTGGTAGGCCAGCGACAAAAACGTGACGCCGATAATGCCGCCGGTAAACAAGATCAGTTCAGCAGTCACTTGGCTGAGGGTGTTGGTGGCGCGGGTCAAATCGTCATTCTGAAGTGTTGTCTGGAGGACGATCGCAACGAATGGAAGCGCAAACACTAATCCCGAACCGAGGTAGAGCCGCCAGAAATTTCCGCGTGTCTTATTCCACAGTTGCCGCAGACTGTGCTGGCGCTCGTGCAGCGCGATCGCAGGTAAAAGCAGATACAGCCGGGTCGGCACGTAAAGCAAAGCGGCGCACGGCCCCAGCAGAAACGCCACTGAAGAAGCCGCAAAGTTGGCCAACTCTTTTGAGCTCTGCGCGGCGTCCGCCTCGCTCGGCTGCGATGCAATCTCTGACTGAGCCGGCAAACCCAGTGATGGCGCTGCGATTTGAATCGCCGCCATCGGCAGCAGAAGTGGAGAGAACATCAGGCACGCCACGCCAAAGTATTTCATCGCCGCAGCCGTTTGTTTCAAAGGTGATGCTGCCGTCTGAGCTTCCCGCATTAGAACAAAGCGATGCCACGGCACGGCGACCAGGGCACCGATCAGCGTTGAAGCCGCTAATGGCAAGAAAAAATACCAGAGGCTGCCGAACAGCTGTCCGCTCTCGGTCGCCGCCTGCTCCAGCGGCCACATGGCCCAATTCAACGCGGCGGCAGCAGTGACGAGCAGGATTGCCCATGGCCAGGCAAACGACAGAAATTTCCTGACGTTTACGAACGCCACCACGTGTGCGTCGATGACTGTCCGCCAGAATGGCAATTTTAAAGGGGCGAAAGTGTCGGACATCGATCAGCTCCACGATCGGTCCGGCTTGCGGACACGACGCGTCTAATCACAGCTAAAGACCAAAAAAATTTATCGTGCAATCACTTCCAAACGCACCTTGGTTAGACCACGGCCGGTCATGCCAATGTCTTCGGCAGCGCGCTCCGACAGGTCGATGACGCGCCCCGGCTTGAACGGCCCTCGATCGTTGATGCGCACGACGACACTCCTGCCGGTATCGACGCACGTAACGCGGACGCGGGTGCCAAAGGGCAGCGTTTTGTGGGCAGCGGTCAGGTCGCGCTTGTTGAACCGCTCGCCCGTCGCCGTCATCTGACCCTGCCAATAGTAGGACGCGACACCGGTCATCGAATGCCCATTGCCCGTGGGTCGTGGCCCTGTCGCCGCTATTTGAACCCGGCCATCGAGCCCGGCTTTGCCAATGCTGCCTGTCGTGAGGCGACGGTCGTGCGCGGCATCCTCAAGCCGGGTGATCGCCGCAGCCCAACCGTCGTTGGTGGCCACATCTTGAATTGGCTGTGGTGGGTTGAATGCTGCCGGCGGACTGATCGCCCCGGCGAACCCCAAAGATACCGTGGTCAACCATGCCGGCAGCGCGGCGTCAGAGTCGACGGTGATCAGACTGATCTTAACCGGACGCTGTACCAGTTCATCTGCGCCCGCGACGGCCGGCAGTCCGCCAGCCAATGCCATCACCATAACTGTTCGAATAATGTCGCGCCTGCGCATCCGAATAACTGGCTCCCGCCTGACGTCTGATGGGTGCGGTTAAGATGATTCTGCGGCGCAAAAAAGATTGGCGGCGCAGAGCGTTATGCTCGGTGCGCCGCCATCGTGTCTTGCGTGGACGTCTCGTTTAACCGCGGCCGAGCACTGTGACAGATACCGGGGCAACGCCAGATCCAGTCATCGAAATCGACTGCGCGGCAGCGCGCGACAAATCGATGATGCGGCCGGCGATGTAGGGACCGCGATCGTTGATGGTCACAACGACAGATTTGCCGTTGTTTTTGTTGGTGACGCGAACCTTGGTGCCGAACGGAAGTGTTTTATGCGCGGCTGTCATGGCGTTTGGATTGAACCACCCGCCCGATGCAACGCGCTGGGGCTGCCAATAATACGAGGCCTTGCCACTGCTGCCCGAACCGCCGGACGAATACGTCTTCGTGGCGACACGCTGGCGCGACGACTTGGCGTTGTAAGCAGCTCTGTTCTGAGACTTGTAAGCCGCCTTCGACGAGGACATGCGGTAGCCCGACGCCGATGAGGTGCGGTCGTTGCACGCGTAGCCTGGCCCCTGGCAAGCCCAGGTTGATGCGCTGGCTGGTGCCGCGCCGACGATGGCCAGTGCAATGGCGCTCGCCGTGATCCCCATGATAGAACGCATGGTCTACTCCTTTGTCTGATTGAGCCAACAGTAGCGGCAGGTCGTCTGGCATCTCCCGTTTGACCGCCCGTTTTGAGCCTATGGGTTGTGCCCCACACCGCTCGACCGCCAACGCGGTCCGGCGTCTAACGTGACGACCTTGGAAAAGGTTGCTTCAAACGTGACCCGTCGCTTTAGTTCAGAATTCGGTGCATCCTGTTGCCAGGCTTGAGAAAACCGAGTTCTGGTTTGGCTGGCGTGCACTGCGCAATTGTGACCGTCAACCCAGCCCTCGCCGCACAATTTAACCACATTGCGCAAGCGTATGACACTAATGGACTTTTTGCGCCGCACCCATAGGTTGCGCGACTGCAGGCCGCAGTTTGGCGGGCAGGATTAAACTGCATTTCATTCTTGATCCGACCGCGATCGTGTCTTGCAGTGGTCATCGCGTCTTCGTAGGTGTCGGGCGTGGCTATCGCATGGGCGCCAAACGGGCCGTACTCCGTAAGTGCAATGCGCAAAAAGTTGCGGCCATCGAGGCTTCCATGACGACAGCGCCTCACAAGCCGCGCCCTGTGGCTTCGCCTGGACCGGAGACTGATATCGGAGACGCCTGTCGCGCCGATCATAGCCCCGCTGTCCCGGCGTTCGGCGACGCCGTGCAGGTCTGGGCCAATATCGGCCTCACCTCGTTCGGTGGCCCGGCCGGTCAGATTGCGATGATGCATCGTATTCTGGTTGATGAAAAAAAGTGGCTGGACGAGCGCACCTACCTGTTGGCCCTGAATTTCTGCACACTGTTGCCGGGTCCCGAAGCGATGCAGCTTGCGACCTACTCCGGCTGGCGGCTGCACGGCATCAAAGGCGGACTTGCCGCAGGTTTGTTATTCGTACTGCCCGGCGCCCTCGTCATTCTAGCATTGTCGGCGCTGTACGCCGCGTTCGGGCAAGTTCCGGCGTTGACGGCGTTGTTTACCGGCATCAAGGCCGCCGTTCTTGCCATCGTCATCGAAGCGCTGCTGCGGATTTCCAAGAAGTCTCTCAAAAACCGCACTGAATGGCTGATCGCTGCTGCGTCATTCGTGGCTATCTTCTTCTTCAAGGTTCCATTTCCGCTGATCATTTTGGCCGCTGGCGTGATTGGCTATCTCAGTCTGCCAGCCGTTAGCGCATCCAGCGCACCTGCCGCTCAGATCGACCGAGGCGGCCAAGGCGCAATGACGCCAACGTCACCGGTGGCTTGGAGAGACACCGCGAAGACGGTTGCCATGTGGCTTGCCATCTGGATTGTGCCCTTGCTGGCGGTGGCTGCCATTTTCGGCACTGATCATGTCCTGGCCAAACTCGCACTGTTTTTTTCGAAGTTAGCTGTTGTGACCTTCGGCGGCGCTTACGCCGTGCTGGCTTACATGGCGCAGGACGTGGTGCAGGTTCACGGCTGGCTGCGGCCCGGCGAAATGCTCGACGGGTTGGGCCTCGCTGAAACCACGCCGGGACCGTTGATCCTGGTCACAGAGTTCGTCGGGTTTCTCGCCGCCTACCGGGCGGGTGGCGGCGAGCCGTTGCTCATGGGAACGCTCGGTGCGGTCGTGACACTGTGGGCGACTTTCGCACCGTGCTTCCTTTTTATCTTTGCCGGCGCCCCCTACATCGAGCGACTGCAATCTGCGCCGCGCCTAAAGTCGGCTTTATCGGGCATCACCGCCGCCGTGGTCGGCGTCATCCTCAACTTGTCGCTCTGGTTTGCCTTGCACGTCCTGTTCAGGTCGGTCGCCGAATACGACGCCGGCCCGCTGCACATGATAGTACCTAACGTGGCAACGATTGACCCGACGACGGCCGCTTTGGCCATCGTCGCCGCCGTTTTGCTGTTTGGCCTGCATCGCGGCATCATGACGACGCTGGCGCTCTGCGGGGCGCTATCTCTGGCACTGGCTCAACTGGCTTAGTGACTTATAGCCAGCCTTTTTTGCGAAAATAGAGATAGGGAATGAGCGCCGCGACGAACATCAGTGCGAGCGCCAGCGGATATCCATACTCCCATTCCAGCTCCGGCATGACTTTGAAGTTCATGCCGTAAATCGATGCCACCAGCGTCGGCGGCATCAGCATGACGGCCATCACCGAGAATAACTTGATGATCTGGTTCTGTTCGGTCGAAATCATGCCGAGCGTGGCGTCCAAGAGAAAACTGGTTCTTGCCGACAGAAACCGCAGGCTTTCCATCAGCGAGGTGATGTCCTGATTGGCCGACTCGTAGCGGGCAATGACGGCCGGATCGGCCTTATGATGGCGAACGGCGTTGACCGCGAACAGCATCAGCCGATGCAGCGACATGGCGCTTTCCTGGGCGCGTGCCACGACGTCGCCTTCCTTGCCGACAGTGCGTAACAGCACATCGAGGCGGCGATTGCGCGATGGCTCGGTGCCTTTCTGGCCGAACACGAGTGGCGCCATGCTTTCCACTTCGTCCTGCACGCGTTCGATTAAATCGGCTTCCCGTTCGATCAGCATTTCAATGAGGCCGATCATCACCTCGGCGCCGGATGAGCAGCCATTGCCGCCCTTGGCCGCGCGCGCGATGTAGAGCCCGAAGCCTTTCGGCTCGGCGTAGCGCACCGTAATCAGCCGATCGCCCGCCAGGATGAAGGTGATGGGCGACGTCATCGGCACACCGACGCTGGAATTATGCAGCACGATGCCGGTCATGTAGCTGGCACCGTTCTCGGTATAAAATCGGTTGGATGCCTCGATCTCGCGCATCTCGGAACGGGTCGGCACATCGATGTTCAGCGCCCGCTCGACGATCCCGTCTTCGTCTTCGGTCGGATTGAGGATGTCGATCCAAACCGTCGAGTCGCCGACCATTTTATCGTCGAGCCGAGAATTAAGCCGCCCACCTTGCGAGTCATAAATCGTGATCATCAGGCGACGTTCCATCGAGTTGCGAGAGCGCGCCAGGATTACCCGCCGCTCAACGCGGTTATAGACGGTCACAGGAGACGGATGGCAAGCTGGCAAAAGCAGAAACTCTGCTATCATCATCCGGACGCCAACTTTATGACATGGCGTGAGGCAGCTCCGCCGCGTCGAGACGCCTGCAATTTATAAATGGTTGCCGCCTCGATGGCGTTAAGCTTGGCCTTGAGAACGACTGAAGATCGTCGTCGCGCATAAGGACAACCCCATGTTGATTTTCAATACCGGACGCGCTCACGCATCGATGGGCGCAAATGTCGGACTGGCCATCGTTGCCATTACTGCTGTCGCCGCATCCAGCGCCCCCGCCTTAGCCAAAATCGCCTGCACGTCCGACGGCTACCAGATTGTGCAAGGCACACCATTGTCGACGCCGTATTGTCAGGACAATCTGCTCGGCAAGGTCGCACGCCAATATGGTATGCGCGTCTCCGATGTTGAAATCCGCCAAAATCCAAATACCAAGCGCTATGTCTGTCGCTTTGTCGGACGCGATATCCGCGTGCAGCAGACCTGCGGCGAAACCAATTATCGCGGCCGCGGCTACTGATTTCGACACAAAAAAATGCCCACGCCGGATGCCGGCGCGGGCGTACGATCTGGAACGACACAGATCTAAATCTAGCTGAGATCGGGCGTGACTTCGCCGACATCGCGAGCGCGTCGGACACTGCCATCAAACTGCGCGCCTTCAGCGATCGCGAGCGACTGCTTGACGATATCCCCGTCGACGCGCGAGGTGGCGTTCAGCATCACGCTTGAACCCTTCAATGCACCGCGAACCTCACCCTGCACCATGATCGCACGTGCAACGATGGTGCCGGTGACGCTGCCGGTTTCACCGACTGTCACGCTTTCGCCGTGCACGTCGCCCTGAATATGTCCGGCAATCAGCAGCGAGCCTTTGGTTTTCAAGACCAGCTGCTGGCCTGAAATCGTGATGTCTTGTCCGAGCACCGATGTTGGCGAATCTGGAACGCGCATCTGCTGTACCGACCCGGATTGAGCGAACGGCGGCGGCGGCGGCGCCTTCGCTCCTGGCATGCCAACAGGACCCATGGACCGTTGCGGCTCGTTGGCCCGCTGATCCGGCGTTGCGACGCGATTGAACATAACTAAACCCCCAAAAATAGCTGAAGCTGATTTCTTCCCCGTGCGGCGAGGTGATCAGTTCCGTGTGGGGACATTATGTCCAAGTTGCGCGATTGCCACCAGAAACAATTTTTCGACAGCAATTGGTCAGGATGCAGGCGTTAACCAAACGTCCTGCTGCAGGCGATCGACGACCGGTTCTATCCGGGCAGCGCTTGGGCGAGTTATTCAGGCTGCATCAATTTCGGCTCGGGCGGCATGACGCGTGGATCGATGGAGATGCCAGCCAGTCGCCACCCGTTTAGCGCTGCATCATAGTCATAGACGAGGTCGAAGACGATCCGCCTGTTTTCGATCTCAAAGAATCCGAGCATGCGCAGCAAGCCGTTGCGATCGAGTGTCGGCGGTCGTGAGGTCACTGGCGTCAAACGGCGGACCGCCGCGAGATCGACCGCCGCCGATTTGAGAGACGCGAACTCCTCGGCGAGTTTTTGCGTCGGGTGCTCGGACTGAAAGCGTGCCGATCCCATGGCGTAGAGCGTTTGGTAGTCACCGGATTTGTTGCCGCTATCCACCGCGAGAACAGTGTCTCGGACGAGATCGATGAGGTCTTGCGGGTCGGGAACAGGCGGCCCCTCGTAGGCCTGCGCCGGCGACTGTGTCGCGAGCATCGCGCCGATCAAGACGCTGACTACGGCGAAAAAACCCGCGCACAAATTTCGCCGCATACGGGCATGCCATCGCGTTTGCACCATTGCGAAGGTCCTTTAAACCGTCCGTTGAAGGGTCGCAAGGTGAGCCGAGTTCTGTCAGCCGCCGCGGACCACTCAATCGCTCAGACCCGGCGCCAATTCCGTGCGGTCACCATAGCGGTGAACGGCGGTCGGCGGCAATCGTGTCTCGGAGATAGCGCGCGCTGCTTCAATTCACGTCGCAATTCGGGCGCGACCCAATGCAAATTTCTGATGGCCATGCCGATGATGAGCTATTGTTCCGGCGGTCGTCGCGGCCAAATAGGTGCCGGCCGTCACGTCGGCTGCTAGTGTGGTCGCCAAGAATCACACCCTGGGAGGATGTCGGATGGCTATGGAACGGCAGGCGGGCAAACAGCGGCTGGCCATCTGTTTGGCGAGCGCCATGGCCTTGGCGCTGACCTCGACGATTGCGCCGCCACGCGCGTCCGCCGAAACAACCACTGCGGCGTCCAACTGTGCCAATTCCGATGCGATCGGCGTCTCGCGAACGGTGCAGATCGATACGACGGGCGGCCCGGGGTTCGGCCTGGAGCACTATAAAGCCTTCGATTTTTTGCAGCCGAAAGAGGTCGTGCTGACGTTCGACGATGGCCCGCAGAAGTATTCGACCGAGGCGGTGCTGGCGGCGCTCGCCGCGCAGTGCACGAAAGCGACGTTTTTCTCGATTGGAAAAATGGCCCTCGGTTACCCCGAAATCATTCGTGAAGTCGTCAAGGCAGGGCACACCGTCGGCACCCATACCTGGAGCCACCAGAACCTGCGAAAATCCAAGACGCCCAAGGATGCGGAAGCAGAAATCGAGCGCGGTGTCAGCGCCGTGCGCCGAGCCGTTGGCGGTCCCGTCGCGCCGTTCTTCAGATTTCCGACGCTGCAGGATTCACCCGATGCCATTGCTCATCTGAATAGCCGCAACATCGCGATGTTCTCGACCGACATCGACAGCTTCGACTTCAAGATCCAGTCGCCGGAAAACATCGTCAAGACGATCATGGCGGGGCTGGAAAAGAAGGGGAAGGGTATCGTGCTGATGCACGACATCCACAAAAAGACCGCCGCCGCTGTGCCGCTGCTGCTGAAACAGTTGAAGGCGAAGGACTACAAAATCGTCCACCTCACCGCCAAGGACGAAGTGACAACGCTGACCGAATACGACGAGGCTATCGAAAAAGATGCCAAAGGCTTGCCGCAGGCGGGTACCGAGCGGCCGACCGCAAGCGTTGTTCGCACCATCGAAGGCACGCCGACGCCGGACGAACAATCGTCCGCGACGGTTGCCGTGCCCGTAAGTGCTGAACCGACAGCCGCCGCGTCGCCAACGCCTTCGCCTCTCGCCCCACCGGCTGCCACGATAGCCGCGACGCCAGTGACCAGCCTTCCTGCTGCCGTGCCACCGTCGACCACGGCGTCGATCACGCCGCCCTCGGCGGCGCCGGTACCGGCGGGTGAACCACCCGCGCCAGGCAAGTCACTGTCGCAACGGGCCGGCGAGATGTGGGATTTGTGGTTCGGCAAATAGCGCCTGCACCATCATCTGGAACAAGAAACGGGTGGCACGCGGCCACCCGTTTCCAATTTGGACGTCGTGCGTCCAACTCGTGGCGGTTTCACCCCGCGGCCTGTCCCCCGACCGGCCGTCCACGGATGGAGTACAAATAAGCCTAAGCCAACAATCCACAGTTTTTACAGTTTTTCAGAAATTTCGGCCTAGTGCTGTGTCAAAATAAGCACAGACAAGTCTCGACCTTCGCGATCTGCCGCATCTCACAAAGTCGCGCAAAAACAAAAGGGCCGCTCCAGTGGAGCGGCCCTCGTGAGATCGGTTGCGAACTGCGGACCGAACGATCCGCGAGGGCGCGTTTCTCAGTGCTTTAGCGCAGGAAGGTCCGGCGAAAGCACGAGCGACCCTGACATCGCAGCCTTCATAATCCCACTAGACATCGGATCACCTCCTTTCAATTGTTGAACGATGCCAGGAAGCTCCCACAGTTCGCGACGAAATGGAAGCGCAGGCTTGCATTACCCTAATGCTTTATTCGCGGCCCTCACCTTGTCGGCGTCCAGATAAAGTTCGTTACCCATGTCTTTGAACCGCGCGCTCATCTCATCCATTCCGGCCTGTGGGTCGATGGCACCAATCTCCTCTTGAATTTCAGCCATCGCCTCGCCGATGCGTTCATTCTGCTGAGCCGCATAATCGCGAACATCTTGCGTGATTTTCATCGAGCAGAATTTCGGCCCGCACATCGAGCAGAAGTGCGCCACCTTGTGCGCATCCTTTGGCAGCGTCTCGTCGTGATAGCTGCGCGCCGTATCGGGATCGAGCGACAGGTTGAACTGATCGTCCCAGCGGAAATCGAAGCGCGCCCGCGAGAGTGCGTCGTCGCGCAACTGCGCCGCCGGATGACCCTTTGCCAGATCCGCCGCATGGGCTGCGATTTTGTAGGTGATGACGCCGGTCTTGACGTCATCGCGGTTCGGCAAACCGAGGTGCTCTTTTGGTGTGACGTAGCACAGCATCGCGCACCCGAACCAACCGATCATCGCAGCCCCTATGCCCGATGTGATGTGATCGTAACCCGGCGCGATGTCGGTCGTCAGTGGCCCGAGCGTATAAAACGGCGCTTCACCGCATTCGCGCAACTGCTTGTCCATGTTGATCTTGATCTTGTGCATGGGCACATGGCCCGGGCCTTCGATCATCACCTGACAGCCTTTGTCCCAGGCAATCTTCGTCAGTTCTCCAAGCGTCTCGAGTTCGGCAAATTGCGCGCGGTCGTTGGCATCTGCAATCGAACCTGGACGAAGTCCATCGCCGAGCGAGAACGACACGTCATACTTGCGCATCAGATCGCAGATGTCTTCGAAGCGCTCGTACAGGAAGCTTTCCTTGTGATGCGCGAGGCACCACTTGGCCATGATCGACCCGCCGCGCGAGACGATGCCGGTAACACGGTTCGCCGTCAGCGGCACGTAGGGCAGGCGCACGCCGGCATGAATGGTGAAATAGTCGACGCCCTGCTCGCATTGCTCGACAAGCGTATCGCGGTAGATCTCCCACGTCAGCTTGACCGGATCGCCACCGCACTTTTCCAGCGCCTGATAGATCGGCACCGTGCCGATCGGCACCGGCGAATTGCGCAGGATCCATTCGCGTGTCGTGTGAATGTTGCGACCCGTCGAGAGATCCATCACCGTGTCGGCGCCCCAGCGGATCGCCCACACCATCTTCTCGACTTCTTCTTCAATGGACGACGAGACGGCCGAGTTGCCGATGTTGGCATTGATCTTGACGAGGAAATTGCGGCCGATGATCATCGGCTCGAGTTCGCCGTGGTTGATGTTGGCTGGGATGATGGCGCGGCCACGGGCGATCTCGTCGCGCACGAATTCCGGCGTGACGTGCTCGGGGATCGCAGCGCCGAAACTTTCGCCATCTGCAAGTGCCGCCGGCGCGCGCTCCAGTGCTGCGGCCCGGCCGAGATTTTCGCGGTGCGCGACGTAAATCATTTCCTTGGTAATGACGCCAGCCCGGGCGAATTCGAACTGCGTGACGGGTGCTGCGTCGACGCCCCGCAACGGCTGCGGGACATTTGGGAACATGCGTGCGGCATGGCTGTCTAAGACGCTGCCGTTGTCTTCAGGCCTGACGTCGCGGCCGTGGTAGGCGGCAACGCCACCGCGTTCTATCGCCCAGGCGCTACGCTGGCGCGGCAAGCCGCGTGCAACGTCAATCTCGGCGCCGGCATCGGTATAGGGACCGGATGAATCGTAAACGCGAAACGGCGCTTCGCCGCTCATCTCAGCGAGTGCAATTTCGCGAAACGGGACCCGCACATCGCCATGTCCGTCGGGTGCTGAGTAAACTTTTGCCGATGCACTGATGGCGCCCGTCGTGACGGCCGGCGTGTGCAAGTCAGCGGATCGGGTGATTTTGTTCATGGCGGTTGTCTCCCTCAGCCAGGCCCGGCGCCGACGCGGCGAGAGCCATTGCGCATTGATCGCGCGTTCTTGCGGACGCGCCATGACGACGGGCGGCTGGAAAAGGTGCGGGTGGCGACGAACGGCGACGTTCGCTGCATCGTTCCGTCCCTTCGCCGGCATGACCCGGATCAGGTTCTAAGGGTGCTCGCGCTGACGTGCGCGATCTCAGCCGGACCAACCGGCACCCCTCGGACCTTGAGAGTTTGCGGCGGAGCAGGGCAAAACGCAAGCCTTCGTCGGGCTTGGCCAACGAGCAGCGGATCCTCAATCGGCAACAAATCCTCAAAATCTTTGTTCGGTTTGTCTCGCCGCCGCGTACCTGCATTTAAGTCATATATTCTATCGTTTTCCGACGATTGGCGGGCGGCATGAAAACACCCCAAAGCAGGGCGGTAGGGCTGTATGATCACGCGTAAAGGCACCAAGGGCAATGACGTGTTCTCGGCCAACTTGGGCGACGAACTGTATGAGGGCGACACCGGTTATGACGTCGTCTCATATGGCGGTTTCATGGTGCCTGCGCGCATCGATTTGCTCGACTTTTCGTTGAATTCCGGTGCCGCGCTTGGCCATCGGTATGCGTCGATCGAAAGCTTTCAGCTGTCGCGCGGCGACGATATTTTCTTTGGGACGCATGGCAACGATGTCGTCAATGGCGATGCCGGCAACGATCGCCTCGAAGGCCGGGGCGGTAACGATTCACTCACGGGCCACAGCGGCAACGACGTGATCTTGGGTGGTGATGGCAATGACAGCATCTGGGGCGGCGGTCAGGATGATCAGCTATTCGGCAACGCCGGTAACGACCAGATCTGGGGCGACGCCAATAACGATGTCATCACCGGCGGTGCCGATGCGGGCGCCGTCAACTTCTCCGGCACATCGAAACAGTATTATCAGTATTCGTCATCATTGCTGATTCCGATCGAGCAGATCGACGATTACGGCGAGTGGGTGGTCGTGCCGAAGCGCAACGACGTCACAAACGCCAGCGTCTCGACCTCGATCAACCGCGCCGATGGCGACGCTGTTTTCGCCCTCACCAATGGCTATGGCGACGCCCGCGATTGGAACGCGACAATTGCCGGCAGTAAACTGGCCACCATCAACCTCGGTCCCGGTGGTGAAATTCCAGCCAACAGCACCATCATCTTCAATGCCGGTCCCGGTAGCCCAACGGTGGTTTTCTCTGGCACTGAAAAAGGCTTCCCCGGCGTCAAAGCGGCGGGATCGAACGCGAATGGCGTAATCACCAAAGTCGACTACACGCTCGCGTCGGTCGTTATCGGGGACAAACTCACAGGCGGATCAGGGTCTGACACCTTCGTTTTCAACATTGGCGACGGCGTTGACCAGTTCAATGATTTCACCAAAGGCAGCGATAAAATCGATCTCGCATCGACTTGGTTCGATGGCAACGCCGCCAACGGTGAAGTTTCGGCCCGCGAATACAACGGCGGCGCGCTGCTGCTGTTCAGCGATAAGTCGGCCGACGGCTTCGTGGATCACAACGCGATCTTCCTCGCCGGGCTCAGCGTCAGCGCTGTGGACAAATCGTTCTTCATCTGATCGCCGCGCGCCTGACGGTGGCTTATGGCAAAACCGCCGATCATCGGGTTGCGGGCGGCGGTTAAAAGTCCGGCATTAGGCTGCCAATGCTACCCGCGCGGCTGAAACCCAGTCTTTGATTTTCTCGATATCGGGCGGGTTGCCGTCGCGAAGGATGCGGCGCCCATCGCTTGTGGTAGCGAACGTAAGAATATTGGCCGAAAGTTCGACCGGATCAGCCTCTGCGACCGCTTCAGCAGTGCGATACCCGGCGCCGACGAGCAGTTGCGCGTGCGTACCGCGAAGGCCCGGAACGTCGATGACCAAGTGGGCCTGATCCTGCCAATCGGTCAGTGTCTCGCTGTCGAAGCGCCGATCATCGAGCAGGTCCGCCATGTCGATGGGGTTCTGCCCGAGAAAATCACCGACGGTGTGGATGCCGAGCGCGGCAAAGGCTTCCGCCATGCGCGTGCCAATTGATGGCGCGGCTTCCAGATCATCTTTTGGCGACAGGTAGGTTTTGCGGGAGTCGTCATCGGGCTGTGACGATAGCTGCGTGCTTGCGATCACGTTGACGAGGCGTGCCGGCGGCGGAAACGTTGCAATCTGTGGGTTCGCGTCGACGAGCTTGGCGGGCGTCTGAACCGGTGACCGAGTCCGAACATTTGAAAAAACCGGCGCACCCGTTGCCGCGTCGCTGGCGCGTGCCGCAGGTGGAATAGGCCGTGATGCTGCTGCGGCCGCTTCGGTGCGACGTTGCATGTCGGCCGGGTCGCCGTTTGGAACGCGAGCTGCGCGGATAGCTTCGCGCTCGGCTATTTTCGGCGCCAGGACTTCACGCGCATGCAGGTCGCGAATAATCCGATCGTCTTCGGGAAGTGCATGCTCGACTTTCCCGGTGGCGCGCAGTTCATCGTACATGGCGCGCACGATGGCCTTGTCAGCGTCGTTGGATAACTTCTTCTCGATCCATTTTGACGGAATGTTGAGGGCGGCGACCACCGTCTCGATCGTCAAATTGACATCGGGCGCGGCGACACCGGCGTCAGCAATCGCGCGATCGAGGATGTGCCCAAATCCGTCAGTCGCGTAGATGAGAAGCTCGGCGACACAGGCTTTCGAGATGTCATCCAACCCCGTTTCTGGCCTTGTCGTTCCGGCGTGAATATCGTAGTGCGCGATGAGTTTTTCATAGTAGCGATGCGAGAATTCCGCGCCGTCGCAAACCATCTCGCGCAGCCAATGCGCACCCTCCGGAATAACCACGTCGAGATTGCCGAACCGGCGTTCACCGAGCGCGCGCAGTTCGTTGTACGAGCGATTGATGCTCCACTCGACCGCGCGATGGATCGAACTTTCCGCTTCGGTCTGACCCGTATGGAAGGGATGAATGGGGTCGGTATAGTAATGGCTGAGCACGCCGGCGGCATAGGCCGCGTCTGGCCAGCGCTGTTCGCTGAGCGCGGTTACGAGATGGCCGTACCACGATTCAACTTTTTCCGGCGCGCCGCCCCAATAATTATCGCCGACATGCAAAACGTGATTTTTGAAATCCTTGAAGCTGACGTCCGGCGCTTTCGAACCTTCGAGATACAATCCGACGTGTTTCAGGAACATGCGCTGCCAGCCGTCGGCGTCGCCGCGCTGCATGTGGCGCAGAGCGTCGAGCGCCAATTTATGGTGAGTGCCATTGGCATGCGCTGCGTAAACGATGCGAAAAAGTGCGGACATGGCAATGCCTCTAGCAACCGAACGACTCGGTGGAACGGTAGACGAGTCGCGATGTGCCGACGATTGCCGAGGCAGCGCCATCCCCAACAATCACGGCAGCAAATATCGGCGCTCCACAGTCGGCGTCTGCAATACTGAATGCAGACCAACGCCCTCGAAATGGGCAACCGTGCGCGGATCTAGGCCGTGGTCCTGCGCCATGCGCTGGGCGATTTCGAAGCGGTGATGCAACTCCAACTCATCTTCGACGTCGTTGCTCTGACAATCGGCGAACGCTGCCGTCGCCACCGGCACGCCGAGCGCGCGTGCAAGCGCATCGATTTCGGCAGCGGCGGCCCGTTTTGCCAGCGTCGCATAGGCCTCGACAGCGGCGGTCGTATGGGCGCTGCCAAGCCGTCCTGTCATCGTGACAGGCCCGATAAGGCCGAGCACGCCCGTTATCTGGTCGACGGCGTCGGGGAATCCGCCGACGAGCACAGTGTCGGGTGCGCTGCCTGGGTCAACGGCTTCGGTTCGAACAACGGCCGCGTCGGCCAACGCAATGCCGCGCGTGCCGAGCAATCCGAGCAGCGCCTGCAATTCGCGCGGACGGCGCACGGCGAGATCGACCAAAATTGACCCCGGCTGCATGTCAGCGCCGAGGCCCGCGCGCTCCGGCGTGCC
>FSSH01001372.1_pt1 | contig 28733 bp, 26 predicted proteins | sample 1166101 | NCBI WGS metagenome assembly FSSH01 (sample SAMEA32972668, study PRJEB13176) | freshwater metagenome | biome: Drinking water system; feature: Biomass in drinking water that filtered by 0.45 um membrane; material: drinking water | place: USA | collected 2012-12-20 | depth 0 m
ACCCCACCAAAAAGCAATGGTTCGTCGAAGCCATCAATGCCTGGGGGCAGCAAGACAACATCAAAACCGAAGCAAAATTGCTAGACATCCCGCAATAAGGGGGGGCAATGGCTAACCCAAAACGTTTGTACGAACTGCTGCTGGATTATTGCAGCAGCGATGCCGTGGTGGACAACCTGATGATAGGTGTGGTCTGGACTCTGTGCCAATGCAAGGGCAGGGCTACCGCCGGTTTGGCAATGAGTCCGGGGCAGAGCACCCGTACCTTGCCGTGGTCCGGCACCTTGGGTGGTAAACCGGTCACAGATTTGGCTGCCTGGATCACCGAATGGGAGCCTTACAAGGCGACGGTGGCCATGGCGGCGATCAATAGCTGTATCAACGCCCGACCCTTGCCGGAATCGGTGGCGCTGGATAGTCACGACGAACATGCAAATCTTGCGGTATTCGAATATTTTCTGCCGCAATTGCAAAGCAAAAATGTGGTGGTGATCGGCCGTTATCCGGGCATAGAGCGCTATCAAGACAAAATGCATTTAACGATTCTGGAACGGCAGCCGTCCGCCGCCGATCTGCCGGATTCCGCGTGCGAGTTTTTATTGCCGCAAGCCGATTGGGTGTTTCTGACTGCCAGCAGTATCCCGAATAAAACTTTTCCGCGTTTGGTGGAGTTGTCCAGTCACGCCAAAACCGTATTGATGGGACCCACCGTACCGTGGCTGCCGCAGTTGCACGAGTTTGGCATCGATTATCTGGCTGGCGTGGAAATTGTCGATCAGGAAGCCTTGTACCACACCGCAGCCCAGGGCGGCGGTGTGCGGATCTTTAATAACGGTTTGCGCTATCGCGTCGCGGAATTGGCGCCGCAAAGCAGTATCAGTTGGCTGAAACAACAAATCGCCGACTGTTTCAACGAAAGAACCCAACTCACTGAAGCGATGGAGCAATGGTATCGCGACGGCAATAAGGCGCGATTTCCGCATTACTCCTTGCTGGATCAGATCAACAGCCGGTTGTCGCGCCTGGATAGCAGTTTTAAATCGCTGTGGGACAACTATGCCGCTGGGTAGTGCATGAATATTGCAGTGCCGGAAGTGTTTGCCAGCCATAGATTGTTGTTGATGTACAAAGGCGATATCAGTGCCCTAACCATGTTTGCACAACAGGCCGCCGGCAGCGTGTGCTTTCCGCACTCCTTGCCGCCGCTTTCCGTCGCTTTTGATGAAGACGAGACGGTAAATGAAGGGAAAATCACCGTTCATCCGGCAACACTGGTTAGTGCCATTAATCAAATTCTGGGGTTTGATAACGATTTACTGTATGCCGAAGCCGGTTACAAAGAATACATTGATACCCCAAAAGGCATCGTCACCGTCTACATGGCTAGGTTCAAACTATTGGACCCGCCGCATCGCTTGATGCAGACCTTAGGCTGCCAGATGCGCACACTACCGGAACTTCGAGGGCGTCCGCCCGCCGAAATGGAGTTGTTGCGTCGGGCTTACACCAAAATGATGGAGGGCTAATATGTTCGATATTATGGATTTTGGCATTGGTGAATTCACGGGCGATAACGGCTCGGAATCGCCTGCGCCCAACGGTCCGTATATCCCCGAAGCCAGCGAATGCATGCGCTGCGGTATGTGTGTCAGCAGCTGCCCGACCTTTCGTTTGTTCGAAATAGACGCGGAAACCCCCCGCCAACGTATCCGCACTATCAGCAAAGTCTTGGTGGAAGATGCACCGATTACTGCCGAAGAACGCGAGCACCTGGACAACTGTTTGCAATGCCGGGCCTGCGAAACCGCCTGTCCCAGCCGGATGAGTTACGGCGCCTTATTCGATCAGGCCAGAGCCAAACTCCAGCAAACCGCGTCCCAGTCCTGGTTAGCCAGGCTGGCGATGTACCTAATCGAACATAAACGCCGGCGGCGGATGCTCTTGCCCCTAATGTCTTTGTATTTGCGTTCGGGTTTGCGAAAACCGCTGAGAGCCAGCGGTTTGCTGCGTAAATTAAAATTAGCCACCGCCGAAAGTTTGCTTAACGAGCCGGCCTTGGGCAGTTTGGCGGGGATTTATCCGGTCGCTAGAAGGCAGCGTCAGCGTGGGCGGGTGGCCTTGTTTACCGGTTGTCTGGCCGAACATTTCGACCGCGCCACCCAACGCGCCGCGATCAAACTGCTCAATACCATAGGCTACGAAGTCGTCGTGCCGGAAGGTCAAGGTTGCTGCGGCGCAATTCACCAGCACAACGGCTGTTCCGCGCAAACCTTGAAAGATAAAAATATCGAAGCCTTTTACCAGCTGGAAGTGGAAGCGGTGATCTATGTCGCCAGCGGTTGCGGCGCGATGCTCAGCGAGTATCAAGGCGACGATAGCGAAACCGCCGGTTGGTTCGGCCGCAGCTTGCAAGACATCAACGAATTTTTATTGGCGCATTGGCCGGATACGCTGGAGCCGGCAGCGTCCAATTTAAATGTCGCGGTACACGAGCCTTGCAGCCAGCGTAATGTGTTGAAAAACGGCCGTGCCGTTCACGAACTGCTGCGGAAAATCCCCGGTTTGAACATCGAAGCCTTGCCCGATAATCAACTCTGCTGCGGTGCCGGCGGCAGCTATATGCTGAGTCATCCCGACAATGCCCAGCAACTGCGCAATGCCAAGCGCCAAGCCATCGAAGGCTCCGGTGCGGACGTGGTGGTGAGCAGCAATTTCAGCTGCGCGTTTTATCTCAATGCCGAGCGCGCCGAGACCGCAAGGAAACTGGTGCATCCGATACGTTTGTTGGCGGATAGGGTGTAGTTCGGCTGTGGGTTAAAAGTTCTGGTTTAAGTAGGCAGGTTTCAAATTGATTTTGATCAGGTTTTAAGTTCAATGTTTGAGTTCGACCTTTAGCGGTCGGTCAAATCGAATGTAAGGCTTGGTTTATTCTGACCATGGCACGGTAGAAGGTAATGGGGGTCAATATAGCTACTACTGTTAATTCAAGTTTGTTAGCTACCATGTCTGGTTTTTTCCAATTTCGTCTCTTTTTTGCTCAACAGCATTAACAAGCTCTTCTAAGCGAATTCCTAGATTACTATGATCTGGGGTGTGATCATATTGCAGAATCTTAATTTTTAGCGACTCTTGAAATACCTCTAAAATTTCATTCGAATACTGTTTTGATGCCATTACAAAGTAGTGGTCTTGTGCATACTGATGTCGAAAACAATAATCCTCAAGAAGAATTCTTATATCTGGATCATTCAAACCGCAACCTATAAACAAGAATGTATGTGTGCGTAAAAGAGAATCTAAAAGCTCGTAAAAGTCCCTATGAGTATTTCTAGCTTTTGCGTAATCAGTTCGAGTGAATATTAATTTGTTTGGAGAAGTAACAGTTCCATGGCTTTTGATTAAAACTCGTTCATGACGACGTAATGCATCAGCAATATCATCATCCATGTAGTTTTTTATGCTAACTGTCCCGCTACCTCGTGATGCGACAAGAGAGTCATAAATATTGTCAAAATTTGGCGTAATTGTAATTCTAACATCAAGTTTCCAAATCAAATCATGTATGGTTGCCGGGGTAAATCCAGGATTTTGAAACTCATTTTTCACCAGCTCGACAAATTCAGTATGGCCAATTTTTCGACGAATTACATCACATGCTGTTAATAGATCATTTTCTTTTATAAGTTTATCGATGCTTTTTTTGATTTTTGGATCAATAGCTTTAGATGCTTCTTTTAAAAAACCAATCCAACTTTTTGGTTTTGTTACACCATCAGATGCAACAGAGTTCATGGAAACACCTGCTCCAAAGAATATCACTGCCCGTCTGGCTGAAATATCTTGAACTAATGATGATGGCCACATTTGAATTAAATCTCATTAGGTTTTATTTTGCCAAATCCTTCTATATTCTTTAGAAGGTTTAAAGCAATTTCTCGGATAACAGTATCAAATTGTTTTACTTTGTCGAAATGTGCGCCAACAACCCCATCAACTGATCGCAACATAAAAATTGGCTTATTTGAAGATTGTGACATTGGTACAAGGCTCTGGAAGTAAGGAATTTCGCCTAACTTGTAATCAAGGCTTACCGAATCATTAAATCCATCGATAAGATATCTTTTAATTGCAGGAGAAATTCTTTTAATTATTTTTTCATAGGCAATGACAGGTCTCTTTTTTCCATCGACTGTTTTTGCTGTATACTGCTGTGTAACATAACCAATAAACTTAATGTTTATATTTGATGCCTCCTCTCCCTGCAAAAAAGAAAAGCGTTCCTGATTATCATCAGCATAGGTTTCTAGTCCACGCACAAGGCCTTTTTTCCAATTATTAAGAGCTATACTGATATTTTGTAGTCCTCTAAGGCTAAAAATATCTGAGGACATAGGTAGTAGAAAGTAATCGCACGACAAAAGAACTGTACGATTAATAGCGCCTAGAGATGGACCGACATCGAAAAAAACGAAATCATATGATTGCTTGTTTGCCAAATTTAATAATGCTTTAAAGAAAAAAGTAGTCTTAAGACCTCTTTCTTCTCCACCAATTGCATCAATCCAATCTTTAGCCAAAAAGTCTTCCGCCAAGGAGAATTTCGGATCTCCTGGAACAATATCTACTGAAAAATCATGACTACGTACTATTGGTATATCTGCATACCCTTTTGATCGTCTAAGCGATGTAATTAATTCGTTAATAGTTCCATGGTCTTTTGAGCTAAGATAGAGTTTATCCAACTGGGTTTCTGGTAAAAGATAAGCCGTAGCATTACATTGTGGATCAGCATCAACGACTAAAACTTTTTTATTATGTACTTTGGAGAGGTGCGCTGATAAGTTACAAAGGAGCGTGGTTTTTCCTACACCTCCTTTGTTGTTAAATACACATATTGATATCACCTGTAGAGCCTCATTTATACTTTATGACGTAAGTTTAGTTGATACTTCGAGTAACTGCATTTTCTTAATGGCCCACTATAAATAGTCTGCGTCATTCTTACAAATAAAATGGCGCTTAAAAGTTGGAGTCACCGGAATATGGCTGAACTCAGCCTGCCTCAGCTCGTAGCATTTGGTGAACAGCTTGCAGCATTGTTCGAGATTGGCGTGGTATGTATACTCCCAAGACCTACGATTTGCCCTGGAAGGGCGGTTTGAACACAAAGTGATTTTCAACCGCCATGCAATCGCCAAAACTCGGCTGGGGTAATGATGGGATAGTGAGCGGACAATGCCAGTAAATCCTTGTCGCCCGTAACAAGGTAATTAGCGTTTGCAGCCAAGAATGTCCCGAGCACAGCTTGGTCGGCGTTGTCGCGCAGTAATGGCTCGAATGCTGGGACGGGATCGACAAGGTCGGCGAGGAAGGCCAAGCTATCGACAAATTCACGAATTTCCGAGCTTGACCAGCCAAGGCGGTGATTTAATCTGGGTAAAACTCGCTGTAGTTCATCCAGAATGTATTGAGACAGCTTGACTTCCAGGCTGCCGCTCCGCCAAGCCGAGACAATTTCACCGGGTATCGATTTGGGGTAGGCAGTTCCGGACAGTAAGACATTGGTATCGAGGACTATACAAAGTTGCACCATAACCGGAATCAGGAATGTCTGAGTTCGGACACAATGGCATCAATTTCGTCCATGCCTTCTTCCTCCGGCACCGTTGCATAAGCATCGGCAATTTCTTGGCTCAGCTTGTCAAATCTATCCTTAAAACGACGTATTCGCTCGAATAATTGGGTGTCGACCAGCGCCGCTACAGGCTTGCCATCTTTTTTAATTAAAATCGAATCATGCCGGTATTGAACCTGATTTAGCATTTCCCCTAGGTTTTGTCGAAACGCGACAGCATTTACCTCGTTAATCATAATAGCCAGCCTTTACATTTGAAGTGTAAATCATATTGGTCATATTGATCGGATGAGTCAAGGGCAAATTGATCGGATAGGCTGCGATAAAAAAACGAGTACTGCATCTGCCGAGATTGGTGCGGTTCGTAAACTTATCACCATAACCTTTTGGACCTCGCTCCCGGACCTTCGTAACGCCATCTCCAGCAAGCCCCTCATCCAAAGTTAAGCCGTTCCTAATACGATCTTAATTAAACCCTCAGGCTTTCTCTCATCTTGCCTGTGTAATCTACAAACCCAAGCGAACAGGGATTATTAACCCGTTTGCATCAGGTTGGGTTTCCAGGGACGGCGACCCTTGTCATTGGGATAAGACGCTATAGGGGTTACACACATGCCACTCGGTTTGGGAAATATTTTCAACGGGCTTTTCAAGCAGTACGGACATACGGTGATTCTGCTGCTGCGCGTCATCGACGTCGCCATGTTGTTTGCTGCCGCTTGGGTGACTCATTATTTCTGGTTGCGCGAGTATGTCGTCGATCAGGATTACCGGATCGTCATTGCGCTGGGCATACTCGGCGCCATCATCTTCTTCGAAATTGGTCAGGTTTATCGGCCTTGGCGTAATGACGCGATGCGCGGTGAGATTGCCCGTATCGTCAGAGCCTGGATTTCGGCCTTGGTGGCTGTGGTGTCTATCGTCGCATTAATAAGATTGCATTTTTGGTTCGGTTCCAGTTATCGCTGGATTGCGTCCTGGGGTGTGTTGGGTTTGGCCTTCGTGTTGGTGGCGCGGGGCGTGTTGTCGCAAGTGCTGGGTTTCTTGCGGTCTCGCGGTTGGTCGCAAGGCCGTATCGTCATGGTCGGTTTGAATCAAATGGCGGTCGCGGTTGCGCGGCAGTTGAATCATTCGTCCTGGGCTGGCCTGCAAGTTATCGGTTATGTAGACGATAGAGGCGACGATAGAAATGCGATCAGCGATTTCGCACTGCCGCGTCTAGGTAAGCTGGAAGATCTGCCAGGCATCATCGCTGCTCAAGCCATCGATGAAGTCTGGGTGGCCTATCAAGGCGAATCCTTGACCGAGCGCGCCCAATACCAGCTGCGCCATCTGCCGGTGAGCATTCGTCTGGTAATCGATTGTTTTGCCTTCAAACAAAGCAAATTCCTGAGTCTGAATACCGTCGCCGGCATCCCCACTCTGGATTTCTCCGTGTCGCCGCTGCATGGCATCAATCGCTATATCAAAGAAGTGGAAGATCGCTTGCTGGCTTTGATCTTGTTATTGCTGATCAGTCCTTTGATGGTGTTCCTGGCAGTGGGCGTGAAACTCAGTTCACGCGGCCCGGTATTTTATCGGCAGGAGCGGGTGGGTTGGAATAATCGTTCGTTTACGATGCTGAAGTTCCGCTCCATGCCGGTCGATGCCGAAGCCAAAACCGGCGCGGTCTGGGCTAAGCCCGGCGAGAATCGCGCCACGCCGTTCGGTGCCTTCTTGCGCAAAACCAGCCTGGATGAACTGCCGCAATTGATCAATGTGTTGCGGGGCGATATGTCTCTGGTAGGTCCACGCCCTGAGCGTCCTGACTTTGTCGAAGTGTTTAAGGATCAAGTCCCCAACTATATGAAAAAACACATGGTGAAAGCCGGTATCACCGGTTGGGCGCAAGTTAACGGCTGGCGCGGCGACACCGATTTGAACCGCCGCATCGAACACGATTTGTATTACATCCAGCATTGGTCGCTGTGGTTTGATCTGGAGATCGCCTTCCGCACTGTGCTGACCGGATTTATCAATAAAAACGCCTACTAAGGAATAAATTTACTTCCCTCTTTGAAAAAGGGGGACCGAGGGGGATTTATATAGAAAATCTCCCCTAACCCCTCTTTTTCAAAGAGGGGAACAGCGACGATACTGAAAATACATTGAGGAAAAAGTGATCATGTTCAGATTGATTCCCATCATGCTGATTTTAACCTTGCCCGGTTGTTTCCTGGCGCCGGGCATGGATATGAATACTGATAACGGTCTGACCGAAATCGAGATGCCGATGAAAAAAGACGGGCAATTGGTTAAGGAAAAAGTCCGCATCGTGCCGATTACCGCCGATTTGATCATCGAGCGGGAGACTAACCGTCGGCAGGCCATTAACAACCTGCCACCCGTGGACCCTAACAAAACTAGCTACCGCATTGGTCCCCAGGACAGATTGCAGATTACGGTCTGGGAACATCCGGAACTGAACGATCCCGGCGGCGAAAAAATCATGCCGGAACTGGCCGGCAAAGTGGTCGATGAAAACGGCGACTTGTATTACCCATATGTCGGCAGTATTCACGTGGCCGGTAAAACCGTCAGCGAAGCCCGCGCCGACTTGACCCGCGAGCTGTCCAAGTATTTCAAAAAGGTCAAACTGGATATCCGCGTGCTGTCCTTCCAGGCGCACCGCGTAGCGGTAGTGGGTGAAGTGGTGCGGCCCGGCGTGCAGACCATTAACGAAACGCCTCTAACCGTTGCGGAAGCTATTACCCGCGCCGGCGGTTCTACTAAAGATTCTGATTTTGCCAATGTGGCGTTGGCCCGTGACGGCAAACTCTACAAACTGGATGTGCAATCCATGTATGAAAAAGGCCTGACCACCCAGAATCTGCTGTTGAAAGACGGCGACGTGCTGAATGTCGGCGATCAAAAAGACAGCAAGGTGTTTGTGATGGGCGAGGCCAATCGTCAGCAAGCCATTCAGATCAACAAAGGCCGGATGACTCTGTCGCAAGCCTTGGCCGAGGCATCCGGGGTTGATTTCAATACTTCGCGGCCTGGCGATATTTATGTCATTCGCGCCGGCGACATGCATCCCGAAATATTTCAACTAGATGCCGAATCGCCCGACGCGATGATTCTGGCCGATCAGTTTCCGCTGCAAGCCCACGACACGCTGTTCATCGGTACTGCCGGTGTCACGCAATGGTCGAGGGTGCTGAACCAGATTTTACCTGGCTCGTTTACCGCAATCATGTCGCAAGCCGCGATGATGGGGATGTAACAAATGATTTATTCACAAAACGAAGCCACGCCGGTATTGCAGCCGCTGAATCAGTCTCGGCTGGAAGAGCCTAGCGTCAGCATTCGCGACTATGTCGATTTGCTGATCGAAGGCCGTAAAACCATTTTCATCGCGCTGTGTTCGGTGTTGCTGGTCACCACCGTTTATTTGGTGTTGGCGCCACGCACCTACAAGGCCGACGCCTTGTTGCGAATCGATAAAAACAAGGCCTTGCTGTCCGCGACGCTACGTAGCGAAAACAATCAAGCACCCGCTGAAGCGGAAAGTCCGCGCGCGCAGCGGGAAGTTGAGATTTTGCGTTCGCGTTCGGTGTTGGGCAAAGTCGTCGATAACCTGAATTTGACCATAGAAACCGAACCTTACTTTTTTCCACTGATCGGCGAAACCCTGGCTCGCAAGCACGATGCGCATGATGGTATAGCGGATGCCTGGTGGGGCTTCAGCCGCTGGGCTTGGGGCGGCGAAAAGCTGAAAATCGCCGCGTTCAGTGTGCCTGATCGTTATCTGGAAAAACAATTTACCTTGATCGCGTTGGAAGAAGGTCGTTTCCAGCTAGTCGATCCGCGCGGCGACGAATTATTGGCCGGCCAGGTTGGCGAAATATTGAGCGCCGAGATCGGCGAAAAAACCCCGGTGACCATTAAAGTTGAAACCCTGGAAGCGCATCCGGGTACGCATTTCGAATTAACCCGCCGCACCGCGCTGTCAGCTATCGAAACCCTGCAAAAAGCCTTTGCGGTAAAAGAAGTGTCCAAGGATACCGACATCCTCAGTGTGGAATTGAAAGGCCGCGACCCTGAGCAATTGGCTAAATCGGTGAACGATATTGCGGCGATTTATGTGAACGCCACGGTGAATTGGGAATCGGCGGAAGCCTCGCAAAAACTGGGCTTTCTGGAAAGCCAGTTGCCCATCGTCAAGGAGCGTCTGGAAAAAGCCGAGCAAGGTTTGAGCGCTTATCGGCAGAAGCACGGTGCGGTGGATATTTCTGCCGAAGCCGAGATCCTGTTGAAACAGGCGTCGGATATGGAAACCCTGGGCATTCAGCTCAAGCAAAAATACGACGAACAAAGCCAGCGCTTGGAATCCGAGCATCCGGACATGATCTCCACCAATGCGCAGATCAAGCGCGTGAATAACAAACTGGCGGCTTTGGAAAAACGTATTAAAGATCTACCGAAAACCCAACAAAACATGGTGAGTTTGTCGCGCGATGTGCAAGTCAACACCGAGCTGTATACCTCCTTGCTGAACAGCGCTCAGGAACAACGCATCGCCGCCGCCGGTTCCCTGGGTAACTCGCGGATTGTGGATTTTGCGGTCACCCCGGAGAAGCCCTACTGGCCTAAACCTAGCTTGTTGTTGGCAATTGCCGGTTTGTTGGGTTTGAGCTTGGGCTCCGCCTTGATTTTCCTGAGACATTCTTTGCAACGACACGATAATTATCCGGCTTTGCTGGAATATCAAGTCGGCTTGCCGCTGTTCGCCGCAATTCCGCATAGCAAAAAGCAGCATAAATTGGGACGCTTGCTGGGTAAGGATAAAGACAACGGTATTTTGGTCAGTCAAGATCCGCTGGATATATCCGTGGAGTCGCTGCGCGGCCTGCGCACTACGCTGGAAGCCACATTAGCCCAACACGAAAGCAAGGTGATCATGGTCAGCAGTCCGGCGCCGGGCATGGGTAAGTCCTTTGTCAGTGCCAATTTGGCGGCCTTGTTGGCCAGCATCAAGAAACGGGTATTGGTGATCGACGCCGACATGCGCAACGGCCGTTTGCATGAGACTTTTTCGATAGGCAAGCAACCGGGCTTGTCCGATTTGTTGGCCGGTCGGGCCACGCTGGGCGAAGTGATCGTCAGCTTGCCGGGTGTGGGTATCGATTTGATTCCGCGCGGCAATATGGTGTTAAACCCCGCCGAACTGCTGGTGTTGGGCGAATTGTCAGAAACCCTGGAGCAACTGAAAAGCTTTTATAACCACATCGTCATCGATTCGCCGCCGATTCTAGGTGCGACTGACGCGGCGATTTTAGGCAAACACGCCGACGCTACTTTCCTGGTGGTCAAAGAAGGGCGCTACACCGCACAAGAACTGGAAGTCAGCGCCCGCCGTTTCCAACAAGTGGGCATCAAACCCAATGGCTTCATCATCAACGATATGAAGGAAGGCTCGTCTTACTATCCGTATTACGGCTATGCCTACCAACGCGCCGATCAGGAACCGAAGGACGAGACCAGCTGGAGCGATAAGTATCATGCAGTGGGCGATTGGTTGGGTAAGCAGTTGGATAGGGAGCTGTTGCCGGTTCCCGCCGAAAGCGACGAGCGGGTTTAACGAGCAACGATGAGAGTCCGCCTGGAAAAAGACCTACCCGTACTGTTGATTGCGCTGGTCGGCGCGTCAACGGTCGCCTCGTTGCCGCAAGTCGAATCGGCTTGGCTGGGCATCAAGGAAGTCTACGGCGAACAGGAAATGGGTTTGCGGATTCTGCGCGAGGCCTTGCTGGCTGTGCTGATCGTTTACGCCTGGCTGGAACCGCGTTTGCGCAAAGGGATTTTTACTAGTTCGGTGTTGGCGTTTCTGGGGGTGATTTGCACCTATGTGTTGTTTGAAGTGGGCTATGCCTTATATCTGGATTTGCCGCTGGTCGTACCGATGACCGGCTTGCGAGTGTTCGAATATCTGCCGGTGGCTTTGATCGGTTTTGTGACCAGTCGGGTGGGTGCCGGCGATTATGTGCTGTACAAGTTCGCCGGTTATCTGCGCTATTACCTGGTGTTGCAGACGGTATTAGCCATCGCCCAGGCTTTGTGGGCACCGCCTTTGTTCGGCGTATCGATGTTGGGCGGCGGTCGACCGTTCGGCACCTTTGTTAGCCCCAATTTATTCGGCGCGACGATGGCGACTTGCGCCCTGGTGTTTGCAGTGGTGCCGGGCATGCGTCGCTGGCTGGCCCTAAGCGTGCTTTTAGCGTTGTTGAGTGGTTCGCGTACCGCATTTATCAGTTCCTTGCTGGTGGTGTTTTTTCAGGTATATGCCGCGCTACGGCCCCGCGATCGTTGGGCTTTGCTGATGCCTGCGCCGATTTTGGCGGTGGGGGCATTGATTTTGGCCTCCAGCCCCTTATTGAGCGGGCGCGACGATGCCGATCCTACCCAGGATGGCCGAATCGATTTGTGGCAGCGGGTGTTTGCCAATCATGTACACGATCCGATGGATGTATTGTTCGGTTGGGGTTTGGGTTTGAGTTCCAATACCGTCAATCTGCTATTCGGTGCCGAGTATTTTCCGGGCCAGTTCGATTCCGACAGTCTGTATTTGTTCTTGATGAACGGTTACGGCGTGATCGGCTTACTGGCTTATCTGACGTTTTTATGGATTACGACACGGATGTCTGTCCACCCAAATAAAGGTCTGGTGACCATGTTTATCTTCGCCGCTGGCCTGACTTTCAATATGTGGGAGTATTTTCCGCAGAATGCCTTGTTGATGTTGTTGTGGGGCATGATGGTAGGTGCCGCGGCGAGGAAACACGGAGTTGCTTCGGACACCCTGCAAGCACCGGTATCCGCGCAAACCAATTACTCGCAGCCTTGGCGATAACCCTTGCATATGTTTAGTGCCTTAAAAAATTCCAAATTATGCGGCGATGCATTTTGGGCTTTGTTCGGTCAGGCTGCATCGGCGCTAGCCTTGTTGCTGGGAACACGCTTGCTGACCGAACTGATTAGCCCGGCGGTTTACGGGCAAGTGGCCTTGTTGAACGGCTTTGTGGCGTTGGGCGTGGCGGTGTTTTCTTACCCGTTTATCTGCGCTGGCATGCGTATCGTGCCGGAATGTCAAAATCCGGCCGAGCGCAGTGGTTTACATGCTGCCGTCGCCGGCTTGGCTTTGCAAGCCACCGCCTTGGCGATAGCTGTGCTGGTTTTGGGTGGGTTTGCCTACGGCCATTTTACCGATGGCAGCTCCGTACTGTTTTTGTTGGCCGGGGTGTTGTTGGCGATTACGGTGCAACGTGAACTGGGGATTCAGTTGGCGATAGGCGAGCGCAAACAGCGCCTGGCCAGTCTTTGGCAAACCAGCGATAGTATTTTACGGCCTGCCTTGGCAATAGCACTGGTCTGGTGGTTGGGCGGCAATCCGGAATGGGTATTGCTGGGTTATATCCTGGCCAGCTTGCTGTCCAATCTGATTTGGATCGTCGTCAAACGCCGCAAGGCCGTGCGGATGCCAGCGACTGCCAGCCGGTGTTTCCGCCGCGAAGTGTGGGTTTATGCCTTGCCTTTAATCCCGATGGAGTTGATTTTCTGGATCAACGGTTTGGGCGATCGCTATGTGATCGGCTATTTGCTGACCGCCGCCGACGTGGGTTTGTATGCCGCAACCTATATGATCGTCAACGAAGCCTTTAACCGCAGTGCGATGGTGTTGCTGCGCACGTTCCAGCCTGCGTATTTTCAGGCCTTCTCCGCACAGCAATTACAAAAGGCCTTTTCGATTTTATGGCTGTGGATAGCCAGTGTCGCAGCTTTGGGCGCGGTGGGTTTATTGCTGCTAATGCTGACTAAGGATTGGGTGGCTTCCTTGGTGTTGGCAAAATCCTATCATGCGGCAGTGGATTTAATGCCGGCCATGGCGCTGGGCTGTGCCTTGCATGCTTTGGGTACGGCGCTGGGGCAACCGTTGCTGGCGCATAAACACACTAAAACCTTGTTGAAAGGGCGTTTGTGCGGTGCGGTGACGGCGGCGATAACAATTCCTGTGCTGGTCAGCCAGTACGGTTTGCCTGGCGCGGCCTGGGCCAATCCGGTTTATTTCGAGATAGAAGCCTTGGTGTTGGCTTTGTTGGCAAAACCTTGGCAAGCGGACCACAGCCCCATGCCTGGAACTATTCAAACATTGAGACAAGAGCCGCTCGCGGCGGATGCTTAAAAGTGACAACGGTGAAGACAATGACATACGCAACAATGACAACAGAAACTTACGGCGAAGTGCTGCGCGAATGCGTGGCTTGCGGCGCGGAAAAAATCGGTTTTTGGCGGCAAAAAGATTACCTATACACCGATAGCGCCAGCCGCAAGGCGTTTCAGATTTATCGCTGCGCTTGCTGCGGCACCGGCTTTTTGAATCAACCGCCACATCGGCAATGGTTGCAAGCCATCTATCAATACTCGGGGCAGGCGCTGACGCAAGCGATTACGCTGGACGAAGTGTTGGAAAGAGAAGAGGCGTTTCCTAACTGCATCATAGACGCCAAGCGCATGGCGCTGCGCGCCGACCAGTTGAACAAGTCCGCCAATCACCGGGCTTTGGATATTGGTTCCGGGTTTGGCTTTTATACCCGCGCCTTGCGTTTGTTGGGTTATAGCACCGTCAGCATCAATCCCGGCCAGTATGAAAACCGGGTGTTTCAGGATTTAAACGGCGACGAGCCCTTGCCGATCATGTTCGAACAGTATCAGCCAGAGCAAGCCTTTGGCGTGGTGGTGATGTCGCAAGTGTTGGAGCATCTGCTGGAGCCGGACCAGACAATAGCCAAGGTGGCCGGTTTGCTGGAAAGCGGCGGCGTACTGGCTTGCGCGGTGCCTAACTATGCCTCGTTCTTGGTCAAATTACTGGGCACCAAGGAGAACGCCTGCCTGTGGGTGCCGGAGCACGTCAATTACTTTACCGAGCAAGGTCTTAAAAGCTTGCTGGAACGCAATGGTTTGCAGGTGATTAAAACCGAGCAAGTTACCCGGATTCAGTATAACGCGCTATCCAGGCGCTTGGGTCTGACAGGCGGCTTGGCCAAGCTGGCCGACACATTGGTGAAGTATGCGCAGATCCCGTTCGCATTGTTAATGGATGCGTTGGGCTTGGGCATTTACTTGAACGTCTATGCGGTGAAGAAATAAGCCATGTTGACCGTCGTTATTCTCACCCAAAACGAGGAAGCCAACCTGCCGCGCTGTTTGGCGGGCATACCACAGCGCTACCCCATCGTGATTGTCGATTCCGGCAGTACCGACAACACATTGGCAATTGCCCAAGACCGAGGCTGCGCGATTCACCACAGCCCCTGGCCCGGTTTTGCCGAACAACGCAATTTCGCGATCCGGCAGTGCGGCATAGACACGCCGTGGATTTTGTTCGTCGATGCCGACGAAATCTATCCGCACGCCTTTTACGACTGGTTTGAAGCCAAGCTGTCCGAGACGCAGGGAATCGATGTATTGATGGTGCCGTCGGTGCTGTATCTGCGTGGCAAACGCTTGAATCATGCGCCCGGTTATCCGATTTATCACCCCAGGCTGGTGCGCCGCGAGACTACCCGCTTTGTGCGCAATCACACCGGGCATGGCGAAGCGGTGCTGGATAGTTGCCGCATCGGCTATTCCGATATTCCTTACGAACATTATTTTTACCACGGCGAAATCATCGAATGGATGCACAAGCATGTCGGCAAGGCCGCACAAGAAGTGCAATTACAACCGACGGCCGGCGCGGTGATGACCACGCGCGGCCGCTTGAGCGTATTGCTGGGACGCTCCTGGCTGCGGGTGCTGGCGCGGTTTGGTTATCACTATTTATTGCGCGGCGGTTTTTTGGACGGTGCGGCTGGCTTGGAGTTTGCGTTGATGTTTACTTGGTACGAAGCCACGATTTATTTGCAAGCAAAAGCCGGTAGTAGGGCGAGGAGTGCGCTATGAAAGTTTCGTTGGTATTGGCAACCTTGGGCAGGGACTGCGAAGTATTGGATTTTTTGAAATCCCTGCTGTTTCAAACCTATAAAAACTTCGAATTGATCGTAATCGATCAAAATCGTGACGGCAAGATCGACGCCATCCTTGACGCCTACAAAGCGCTGATGGACATCAAACACATAAAGGTGGATTTCACCGGCAACGCGCGGGCCAGGGATTACGGCATCGGTCTGGCGCAGGGCCGTATCGTCGCCTTTCCCGACGACGATTGCGCCTATGACAAGGATGTGTTGGAAAAAGTGGTGGCGGAATTTAAGCGCCGCAAAGACCTCGCCATTCTGGTGGCGGGTTCCTACGATTTTTCCGCCAACCGGTTCAGCATTGGCGTGAATAGCCACAAAGCCGGCTATTTCAACCGGTTCCGGATGATGGGGGTGGAGTTTACCCAGTTTTTCGATCTGCAACGGGTCGATAGGCGGCAGTTTCATCTGGATCACGATTTTGGCATCGGTTCCAAATACTCGGGCGCGGAAGGCTTTGAATTGCTGTACCGCTTGTTGCGAGCCGGCGGTAATGCGTTTTACACGCCGGAGATCAAGATTTTTCACGCTAACAAGGATCATTACAAGCTAGGCACGGCAAGGATGCTGATGTATTCCACCGGCATCGGCGCGTATATCCGCAAGTTTACCAATCAGCATGATGTGTTCATTTGGTATTACATCGTGCGCAAGATGTTTGTTGCGCCGCTGTTGAAAATGGCTTTGGCGCTGGTCACCTTCAATCCGCAAAAACTGGCGTATTCGTTTTATAACCTGGTCGGTATCTGGCGCGGATTTTTGGCGTACCGCAAGTCAGAAAAATGTATTTAAAGACTGTTTCAGGAGAAATGAAATGGATGTAGGTATTGTCACGACCCATGTGCCGCCGGCTAAAGGCTATGGCGGCGTATCGGTCACCTGTGGGGTTCTGACCAAAGCTTGGGCGGAACGCGGCCACAACATGGCGCTGGTCGCTACCGACGAGTCGATAGACGGTCGCTTGCGTGAGGAGGATGTAAAGCTGGGCAGGCAAGTCGATGCCAGACTTTACCGGTGTTACGCTTTTCGGCGTTGGGGTTTCGGGTTGGGAGCCATTCCTAAGATTTTCAAGCTCTGCTGGCAGGCACCACGGATCTATATCCACGGTATTGCCACCTGGCCTTCGACTCTGGCGGCTGTGTTTTGCGTATTGCTGCGCCGGCCGTTTATGGTGGCAGTACACGGCGGGTTGATGCCGGAACATGTCGCGCTGATTCGGCGGCAGAAGCCGCACAAATGGTTGTTCTACAAATGGCTGACTTTCCCAACCTTACGCCGAGCTCTTGCGGTGCATTGCACCAGCGATACCGAAGCGATGGGCGTAACCGACGTCTTGGGGAAGGATGCCAGGGTTTTATTGGTGCCGAACGGCATCGACAGTCGAGAGTTTCAAGTTTCTAGCTACCCGGAAGGCGAGGGCACGCAGCTGTGCTTTCTGGGCCATGTGCAGCAAGAAAAAGGCATCAATGCGTTTATCCGGGTCTGGTTGCAAACGCGCCGGCCAAATGATCGCTTGGTTGTGGCCGGCCGCAGTGTCGATGGCGCTTATTTTGAAGAGTTTCAGGATTTGCTGGCACAGGCGCAAGGTGCCATCATCTATAAAGGTTATCTGCCGGTCGCTGATGTCAAGCAGTTGCTGGCCGACAGTCATTTCCTGGTATTGCCATCCGGTCTGGAGGAAACTGGCGGCATGCGCGAGAACTTTGGCAATGTGGTCGCCGAAGCGATGGCGGCCGGCCGGCCGGTGCTGGTCGCGAAAGGCCTGGCTTGGGATCATTTGGCAAGCTATGGCGCCGGTTTGGTGTTTGAGCGCAACGAGACTTCGGTCTGCGCCGTGCTGCGGCAAACGCAAGTGGTCAATCAAGCGACCTGGCAAGAAATGTCGCTGCTTAGCCGCGAATATGTCGAACAGCAGTTAGACCCGGTTAAATTGGGGGATAAAGTCTGGAAGGTGTTGACAAAAATGGATCAAGTTAAATTACCGCAGTCCTTAATAAAGGGGTCTTCTTATGAATAAAGTGGGCTTGATTGTACCGACCCTGAATGCCGGCGAACTTTGGGCGTCCTGGTTGCAGGCCTTTGCCGCACAAACCGTGAAGCCGGATTATTTATTGCTGATAGATTCCTCATCGACTGATCAAACGGTGGCTTTGGCGATTGAAGCGGGTTTTGACGTGCAGGTGATATCCAGGTCCGAGTTTAATCACGGCGGTACCCGTCAATTTGGCGTGAATCGGCTGGCGGATGCGGACATTCTGGTGTTCCTGACTCAGGACGCCCTGTTGGCTGAACCCGATGCCATCGAAAAGTTAGTGGCGGCCTTCGCTGATGAAAAAGTCGGCGCAGCTTACGGCCGGCAATTGCCGCATCGGAACGCCGGACCAATCGGCGCGCATGCTCGTTTATTCAATTATCCGCCGCAAAGCCAGTTGCGCAGTGTGCAAGATAAGGCGCAATTTGGTATCAAGACGGCGTTTATTTCCAATTCTTTTGCCGCGTACCGGCGCAGTGCGCTAATGGGAGTTGGCGGGTTTCCGCTGAACACCATCATGAACGAAGATGCTTTTGTGGTCGGCAAGATGTTGCTAAACGGCTGGAAAGTGGCATATTGCGGGGATGCCGCCGTGTTTCATTCGCACGATTACGGGTTTTCCGACGAATTTAAGCGCTATTTCGACATCGGCGTGTTTCATGCGCATACCGCTTGGTTGCAGCAAACCTTTGGCGGAGCTTCGGGCGAAGGCCGGCGTTTTGTCGTATCAGAACTGAAATATCTGCTGAAAAATGCGCCTTGGCTGCTACCGTCGGCATGTTTGCGCACCGGTTTGAAATGGCTGGGCTATAAAATGGGTGGGACAATGCACGCTAGAATGCCGCAGAGTTTGAACAGTCGCTTTAGTTTGCATAAAGCGTATTGGGTAGGTGCTATTTCCGAAAATATCGGTAACGGCAGATCGTAACGCGATAATTTCCGGACATCGATTAAGCCAGTATTTCCGCGGAATAACGGCAAAACTGGTTCTAAAATTAATCTAATCTTCATCTTGACTCTCTAGATTCCTAACCAACATTGTGTTTTTCTGGTCGGAGCCGGTTTTTTCTGTTAATTATATCTAGGCGTCTCGCCAGTATGGTTCAGCAAAGATTTGGCAAAAACACACTGTTGGATGTGCATAAAGGCCAATAGGGTCTTTCACTGATAGAGCGGGGATAACAGAACCATTGTTATCAATTCTTTGAGTTTGAAGAGTAGTGCCCGGATATTTAGGGAATTTGATTAATTACGTTATGGAGTTTCATCTTGATTTCTGAAAAGCATTCATTTGATAGTTGTTTTGAGGTTTTTTTAGCTGACACGCCTGAAAGCAGACGCATTCATTACAACCTCAGATACCAAGTCTATTGCGACGAAATGGGTTATGAGGATAAAGAAAATTTTCCGGAACAATTGGAATTCGACGAATGGGATCGCCATTCCGTACATTTCATGGTCCGACACCGATACACCGGGCAATGGCTGGGTGCATTACGCTTGGTTTATCAGAATCAAGCCGTTTTCCCTTTCGAAGCCAAATGCGTTCCCGACCAGCCGATCAGTACTGAGCAATACCAACAATCAATAGAAATATCCCGCCTCTGCGTATTGAGAGAAGCCAGACGTTTTGCGCCAAGGGCTTTCCCGCAACAGGATACCGATGCGGAACAAACCGCCAAGGACAGCGGTAACATCAGATACCTGCATACCATCAAGAATCAGACTCGCAGCATTATGTGGGGTTTGTACCGGGCTGCGGTTGTCTACTCGGAGCAGAACGATATTAAACAGTGGTACATATTGGTGACCCCATCCTTGGCTTACGCGGTTAAGAAAGAGGGTTTCGAAATGCAACAAGTAGGCGGCGCTTGCGATCATCGCGGTCAGCGTATTCCTTACGCCTTGGATGTCGAGCATATTCTGGCCAATCCTTTGTGGCAAAAAGACTACCAAGAGGATTATCGCAAATATTCCGAATTGCTTGAGCAATCTGTGGCTAAGCGGCAAAGAGCCTAAAATATCGGCGCGCGATCATTCCTAGTCTCGGATACTATTTTTATAGCATTCAAAAAAAGCCCAGCTTGCGCTGGCGACCCATAAAACTTTGGCCGCGCGGCTGCCAGATTGGAGTACGCCGCTAGTGTCGGCACTGATGCGGTGAACCATAGCGTACAAACAGCCCTGAGTCACGCGGCAACCGCCGTCCGCTAGGCAGGGTGTTTAAACTCCTCATAGATATTCCCGGTAATCTCCCTCTTTTGAAAGTAATTACGTCGCGGGCTCGTCGTTAAGTCTTTGCTTGCCCAGTTCTACTAACGACATATCGAGCAAGCTTAAGCTGTTTAATTTGGCGCTAGCCGAAAAGAACCGCGCTCCCCAAACCGAAAACTTAACTTGATTAGTAAGCTGCTTCAGCTAATTCAAAGGCACGTCGCGTAAGTCGTCATTTCGGCAGGGATTGCCGAAATCCAGACTGCATGGATAGCTCGAAGCTCGCCATCCATGGCACTGGATGCCCGCTCTTGTGCCCTGTGGGTATCCCGGCGAGCATGACGGACTTTTTTGGTTTAGCTGAAGCAGCTTGCTAATCAGGAAACTTAATGCCTGAGGTTAAGCTGTACCGGGAATCCACATAAGATATAGCCCGGAAATAAACAATCAATCGTGGATTCGCCGAGGCTGCCGTCAATCGGTCCAGACACTGTGCAGCAGTTTTTTTCGTCGGCATTTTTCTGCCGTATTCCAGCAGCTTACGGTAAAGTTGCAGAGTCAAACTGATATACTGGCTTTCGTCTGCCTCGGGTTAGCTATCTGCTGTTCCTGGTCGGAAGCCTACGTCATTATTATAAAAACTATATTAGCCAGGATTATTTATGGAAGCTTATTTGCCTATGATTCAAAGCATACTGTCGGATTGGTATCGATTTACGCTGGAAAACCGGGAATATGCCAGCGCTTTAGCGCTTGCCGTGTGGTTGCTGACGGCGATGTTTTACAGCATCAGGATTTATTTTTTAAAGAAAACCAATGCCATCAATTTAAAAGCGCGCCTCGCCTTACAAGCCGATTTAGAGGCAGCGCAACAGCAGCAGCAAGCCTTGCAAGAGCAATTAACCGCCAACACAGAGCAGCTGGAGGCCGCCAAAACCATTGCTGAAAATGAAGCGCAACGGGCAGCCAGTTTGGAAGAAAAGCTAGTACAGGCAAATCGGCAGGTGATTGACAGCGTCAAAACCTTGGCTAGCGGTTTTGAATTGACCGAGCCGGCGTTACCGGCTGCTAACGATCTGCAATCGACCGATCTGTGGCCACGATATTTTGCGCTTACCGCGCAAATCTCCGAACGCTTTAAAGCCGAACAGCAAGGTAAAACCGAGCTACAACTGGCACTGTGGGCGGAGACCTCCAAGCTGGCCGAAAAAGATGCGCTGATAGGGCCATTGCAGTTGCGCTTGGAATCGCAAACCGAACAGCTGAATAAATTGGAATTGGCGGTGGAAGAGCAAAAAATTCTGCGCGAACGCGAGCAAGCCGCCGCCGAAAAACTGCTGGCAGACACCTTAGCAAAACATCAAGCCGAACTGGCGCGTTACGCCGACTCGGTTAAACATTCGGCGGCACCTGGTGTTGCTTACTCGCAACCGGTACCTCAACCGGAACCAAAAGTTATCGTTAACGAATCGCCCGCGGTTATCGAGTCTTCCGCGGCTTTTGCTGCACAGCCGGTTGTGAACAAAGCCCAGCAGGCACCTGTCGAGCCGCCACAGCCAGTCGAGCGAGAAGTTGCGCAGGTTGTCGAGAAGCCCAAAGCTGAGGTTGCCGAGCCGGCACCGGCAAAGCAGTCGTCTGTCGATAAATTGGCCGAGAAAAGCGGCGGTTTCGGCAAGTTCAAGCAAATGTTGAATAACACCATGCAGCAGATGGCCAAGTTGGATCAAAAGCTGGGTACACAGACCGAAGTCGCTGCCGAGGCCATCCAGGAAGAGTTGGAAGAAATCGCCGCACCTATAGTGGAAGCGGCCGCTGAGCTTAAGGAAAATGTGGTGGAAATTGCGGAATCTGCGGCCGAAGCGGTTAAAGAGCCAGCCGCCGGCGTTGGCGGCAAGCTGAAAGGTTTGTTCGGAAAAAGCAAGTCGGCGGAACCAGTCGCAGAGTCAGCGCCCGCTGTGGTTGAGCCCGAGCCGATTGTCGAAACAGCCACCGCCATAGTCGAACCCGCCAAGCCTGCCGGGCTAAAAGGATTGCTCAAAAAGTGGAAATGATAGTTTCCGCCGTTTAAAAATCAGCCGGGCAAACCTTGTTTGTCCGGTTGCTTAATCCTACCAATTCCAAATTGAAACCTGCCATTGGCTCCGGACGGCCATCACCTGCCGGACGGAACAAAAGTACCAATGGGAAATTTCCAACCAAAAGCAGCCGTAGGGTGTGCCGAGTTTACGAGGCGCACCGGTCGAGAACGATGGGCTTCGCGCTGTTCAGCACATGTTGTGGCCCTGACCGCAATGTAACGGAACTTTTGTAGCCTCGATGCAGCGCTAGCGGAATCGAGGGCATCGGCCTGCCAATCATCAAGCCCTTATCGACAATTGAAGTGTGTTGGCCTTCGAAACCTCGATTCCATCGAGGCTACTTGCTTGCCGGCTTGGGCTACATTTTGTTCGGGCTCATAGTCGCCCAATTAGGTCGCCGTAAGCGGCAACAGCGGTTCCAAAGATCATTACCCACACACCATAGATGACTGCAACTGAATCGCTTTCTTGATTGGACTTCTCCGATTCAGAAAAACACTCGATGATGGTCATGTTTCGAAAGTGTATGCGTTCTTCCTCGGTAAGCCGCAGTACATTCCGGAAGCTAATTACCGCACCGAGAACAATGGTCACGGCTCCTGAGCGCATAAACCACTGCCAGTCTTTTGTGTATGCGCAGTAGGCAAGCCAAGCAATATTCCAAAGCACAACTACGACCAGATGGAGCGGCGTGTTTGCCAGCAAGAACAGATAGATGCCGCTATGGGCTTGGGGTTGTGGAGTATCGGTCATTTGTAGAGGTCTCGCCTATGTGGTCCAACGCAAAGCTAAGGGGCGCGCAGCGAAGCGTCCATAACGACCTCCGGGTTAACCTACCGTTACTCATTGGAAAGAATGATATTGGATTCGCGTAACTGCGAAATTTCAGAGGAGCTCAATAGGCGGTCACAATCCGAAATGAAGCTATCCATCAATGGAGGATTTGCTTTTGTGTGGCCAAAATTGAATTCGCGGTTTGCGATTTTTGCGCTCTTGCTCAAGTAATGAACTAGATCTCTGGATTGAGCATCGGTTTCGATTTGAGTGACCTTGCGTAATTGCTCATTGGCGGTAATGAAAAATGCACCGACTTGAACTTCACTGCTTTGAACTGGCATAACACCTCCTTTGCTTAAGTGGGCTAACAAGGTTAGATAGTTTCCGTATATCTACCGAAAAATGATCTTCGACACGATAATTTATTAATCAGCATATTATCTTCCTTTCTGTATATCTATCGTTGGAGAAATAATGACCGGTAACGGCCAGACTGCTGCCATTGAATCAGATCGAGCGATAGGCCGCAACGGTTCGCAATTTGCCTCTTTCCCAAAGACCTTGTTCTCTTTTGGCTCCGCCCTATCGAAAAGGGAGCCCAACACTTCATCGGAAGACGTGGCGTTTTCAATCGGAATAAGCAATCCGTCTAAACTTCCGGCACAAAAAAGAACGGGCTGCCTTCGTGGCCGGCATGCTGTAAGGGGGCGTATTGCGGCATTTGTTCAAAACCGCCGCGCGCCGCCGACGCTCTTACTTGATTGGCTACATCCCGGAAGATGTCGTAATCCTCGATAATCCGTTTGTTGCCGCGTAGTACTTTCAAAAATGCATTGGCAAACACCGAATGATCGCCGCCACCCTGGTCCATAACCGGTTTCACGCCGCCGGAAGTCAGCACGGTGCGGGCTTTGCGGCTGTTCATCGCTTTTAACCAGCGTTCGCGTTTGGCGTCGTCCATGCCCTCCGGCAGTTTAGCCACCGCCGAACCGGTCAACGCGCCGGAATAGCAGGAATCGGCCACTACCATAATGTGTTTGGCCGGCATGATGCTCAAAAATTCGGTGATGCTTTGGCTGGAAATCCAGTTGGCGCTATTGCCGGTTTCCGAATCGACCGGCAGCCAATACGCGGTCTGACTTTTCTTGTCGATCTCCCCGTGGCCAGCGTAATAGACCAGTAAATTATCTTGTTCGGTGAGTTTCTGATTCAGTTCGTTAAACGCGGACATGATTGCGTGGCGATTGGCGTTGATCAGCAATTTGGTTTTAAAGCCGTAGCGTTCGCGTAACAACAATTCCAGACTTTTGGCGTCGGCGATGGGTGTTTTCAAGGATGGATAAGCACCGTATTCGTTATTGCCGATGATGATTGCATAGAATTTGCCGAACTGAATATCGCCGGAGCGTTTCAATTCGCTACCGTTGCTGCTCGGAAACACTGCCTCGGCCGCGTTACCGGAAGCCAGCAGGCGCAGGCTCAGATCGCTACTCTGATTGCGTTTGTCGGTGGCAACGATGCGCACCAGGGTTTCTTCGCCTTTTAAGCTAACGTCGGTTTCAAATCGGCCATTGGCGTCGACTTTTACTGCCTTGTCGTTCAACAGCAAGCGGCTAAGGCCGGTGGCTGCGTCGATTTTGCCGACGATACGTTTGCTGCTTTCGCCCAAGCCAAATTGGATGCTGGGTATACCCCGGGTGACGGTCACGGCGGGTTCCAGTAATTCGATATTGGGGCCGTTGCCGCTGGCCACCAGATTTGAGCTTTGTTGTTGCAGTTTTTCTTTCAGCGCGGCGATTTCCTTGGCTTGCTGTTGCAAGGCCTGCTTGCGTAGATCTATTTGGTTTCTGTCCAGTTTGTCCGATGAGGTTAGCCAGCCGGTCAGTTCCGCCGATTGTTTTTGATAGGTTTCGATTTTTTCGTTGAGCTTGTTTTCAATATCGTTAGTTTTGCTTTCAACGGCTTTAGCACTGGGGCTTTGCTGGCGCGCCGCTTCCAACTCGCGTTTCATGCGCTGTCTTTCCTGGCTGAGAGATTGCGTCAAACTGCCCAATTTGGCTTGTTGGTCTTTTAACTGGCTTTCTTTTTCGCGCAATTGTTTTTCCAGCGATTCAATATCGCTGGAGCCGCTAGGCGTAACGGATTTTTGTTGTTGCAGTTTGTTACGCAAGGCTTCCAACTCGTCTTGAGCCTTACGCAGATTTTCCTGTTGATCCAGGGTTTGCTGGCGGGTGCTTTGCAGTTGCTCGCGCAGCTGCTCCGCTTCGCGGCGGGATTCGGCTACTTCGCTGCGCAAGGTGGCCAATTCTTCGCTGTTGGCAATGGCTTGGGCATTCACGGCTGGTGCAAACTGGATGCCGGCGTCCTCAAGGCCTGCGGATTTGCGATACCAACGCAGTGCGGCTTCCTTATCTTCGGTAACGCCCAGGCCTTTTTCGTAAAGATGACCCAAGTTCAACTGCGCTTGAGAGTTACCTTGATTCGCGGCTTTTTCGTACCACTGCGCGGCGGCTTTATAGTCGGCTTGCGTGCCCAGGCCTTTTTCGAAAATCTCGCCAACATAGAGCTGGGCGGCGGCGTCGCCTTCCTGGGCTTTGGGTAGCCAGATATTTAAGGCGCTGGCGTAGTTGGCGCGATCATATGCGACATATTCGCCGCCGCGTACTTCGCAATCGGCGGCAGTAGTGCGAATCGGGCGGCGGGCACTGAGATAGGTCATCTGCGAGCCGAGCTTGCGTACCTGTCCGGGCAGCAAGCAATCGACTACAAACAGTTTACTGGTGTCGGCCACAATATAACCTTCGGTGGCCTTGGCCATTTCTTCCTGGCTAACATCGCGGGCACATGCGGACATTAAAATGCCGCCAATTGCCAATGCCAGCGTACGGTTCAATACTCTTTGTGTAGCCATGGGGTGCCGCCTTCGAATGAATGGTTTTATCCGCCAACCATAGCAGAAATCCGCTAGCCCGCAAATGGCTAGGGCAGGTGGTCCAGACGTTTTAACATTTGCGGCCAAATAGCTTGCCAGCCATGGCTGTGATCGGCATCGACGATTTGCACGTTGCTGTTGGGACGTTGCTGTAAGGCTTGTTGGAATAATGCCGGCAGAATGTTGTTATCGCGCTGCCCCAGCAGGTGCCATTCCGCAATGCCGGGTTTGACGGTGCGCGTAGCCGGGTTTAGCGAGTCGCTCAAGCGCTGATAGCCGTGATGATCGGCCCAGATATCGATGTCGTAATTTCCCGCCAGCGTCACTACGGCGACCGTTTGCGGCAAGCGCTCGGCTATCAGTAGCGCCAGTGTGCCGCCGCCGCTATGGCCGATCAATACCACTTCGCGGTAACCGTTTAGTGTGCAGAATTCTGTTAGTGCTTGGGTCATAGAAGCTATCACGCGTTCGCCGTAGCGGGCGCCGGTCCACAAGTTTTGCGAGCAGCCGGGATCGTCGGCGTGGCCGTTGTAGCATGGCCGTCCCAGGTACAAAGCCGGCTCGGGGTCGGAAGCCATTAATGTCAGAACGGTGGAGGTGCGGGTAGTCGGGTCAGCGGCCGGAAATAGTCCACGTTCCCAAGGGCGGCCGTCACCTTCGAGGTAAACATGCAGGCGTTTACCGGCGGATAGTGGTAAACGGGTAAAAGATGTCAATTTGAATCCGGCGGCTTCAGATTCTAAGGCCTGAAAGCCGAACGCCGTGGCTTGCTCATACAGGCGCATCGCCGGTGTACTGCAAGCTGTCAGGAAAAGCAGCAGCCCCAGTTTAATCAGCAAATGTAGCTGCTTGACAGGCATGAGGAAAATGCGATTTGCAATAAACCACGCTGCTGGCGAGGCTTGCAGCGTGGTCCTGGTGCGCGGTCGATTGACAATCGACCCGGTTTATTAAATGGCTGGATTGTTTTAAAACGACAGCCGCAGACCGCTGGAAAACGCGTGGTTTGAAACGTTTTCCCGGTCGATGATGGTGTTGTAGGCCACGAAAGCGGACATGCCATCGGCAAATTGGCCGGCCACGTTAAATCCCAGTTGCATGAAATCGCGGTCCGGATTGTCGGAGCGGATGTTAAAGCCGGCATTGTTTTGCACGAAGCGTACGACGCTGACTTGGGCGTTATAGCTGGATTCATGTACCCATTCGGCATTGACTTGCGGCACGATGACGCCCCAAGGCAAGCTCCAGGCATAGGAAGCCCTGGCGCCGGCTTTGGTCAGCATGGATTCTATGTTTTGTTTGCCGTAGCTGGTACCGAAACTGGCGCCGCCGGATTCCCGATAGCCGTCCACTTCGGTTTTGGCGTAGTCGAAACCGATATATGGCCCGACCACCACCTTGTCGATGTGGTGGTTATAACCAGCGCCCAAGCTGGAGGCATACTGCATGCCTGAGGTGCTGCCTTTTGCTGAGGTGTTGAAAAAACTCATGGCCCGCTCGGATTCGTAATCGATGCCGCCAACGCTGGCTAAAGCGTCGATATAGAAATCCTGAATATTGACAGTGCTGTATAGCGAGCCGGTATAAGCCGCCGTGTAAAGTTGACCGGCGCGGTTGCTGAAATCGGCTTTGTTGTGAGCGTTATTAAATGCCAGACCCACAAAAAAATTGTCGGTGACCGCATAATCCGCACCGACCGTCACCCCTTGATTGTCGAAACTGTAACCCTGTTCGTTGGCGGAGCGGTTCCGGCTACCGAAACTGCCGTCGATATTGCCGTATATGCCCAGGCGTTGGAATATTTCCGGCAGTTCATCTCCGCTGGCGCCACCGATTTTGGTGCCGCCCAGGTTGATGCCGCCGGCATTGCCGGCTCGTAAGGTCGCGATACGATCCATAACGCTGCTGAAATTCGCGCGCGAGGTGGCAACCGTGGTGGCTGCAATCGTATTGATCTCTTCCGGCGTGATTTGATCTATAACGTCAGCTTTGGCTGTCGCGCTTAGGCCGGCGATTCTGGCGCAGTCGCTAATGACAGTAGAGCTGGTGGGTGAGGCACACAAGCTGTTGATTGCCAGCGAGGTCGCGCTGGCGTTGGAGGTGGATTCGATAATTTGCGATTGCGAAATGACTGCGCCGCCGCTGCCGGCGTAGCTGATCAATCTCGCACTGCCCGAGCCGGTGCCGGTGCCGGGAATGATCAGCCCTGAGTCGCCGACTATCAACAACAGGTTGCCGGTGTTGCTGTTTATATTGGACCCGGCGATAGCATCGGTTGACGAAAATGGGTAGTTTGCTACTGCCACCGTGTAACTTCCGGGGCTTAAGGGGTAGTCGTTAATCAGCGAGTTATAATCCGGAGATGCGCCTGCCGCACCGCAGTCTATTTGGCTACAGCCGTCATCGTCCGCGGTAAGCACGGAGAGGCTGGTAAAATTGCCGGTGCCGTTCAGCAGGTAAATATAAGGATCCGTTGTGGGGCCGCTGGTAGCAATATCGACCAATGTGGTTTGCGATAGCGAAAAGGGCAGATAACCGACTGAACCCGCGCCTGAGCCGGTAAGATTGAATGTCCCGCTTGCGAATTCCAAACCCATGGCGAGTGGCGAGGCCAGCAGCAATGCGGCTAGTGAGCTTGCTGTTAGGGATTGGCGTTTGCTCAATCGCGCGAAAGCGGTTTTAGAACAGAGGGGTTCAAAAAAAAACAGTGATTTCATGAGCATTTATCCGAAATAGTTTCTGCGACTTATTATAGATGCATGTCAATGTTTTCAATAGAAATTAAATTTTCCCGGAGATTCGGCATCGACCAATCGAGCTTGTTCATATTCTATTGTGGTACGTAAATTTCTTATGACCGTCAGTCCCACGAAAGAGCAAATGTAGTAGCGGAGCGAATTTGCCGGGCTTGGGCGGGATTCATCAAGACCGATTTAGGGGTTGGAGGTTTTTAGACCGTAAAGGGCAATTGCAGCGACACGAACAAGCTCTTCGGCTAAAATCCTTACAC
>FSSH01001770.1_pt1 | contig 28660 bp, 37 predicted proteins | sample 1166101 | NCBI WGS metagenome assembly FSSH01 (sample SAMEA32972668, study PRJEB13176) | freshwater metagenome | biome: Drinking water system; feature: Biomass in drinking water that filtered by 0.45 um membrane; material: drinking water | place: USA | collected 2012-12-20 | depth 0 m
CGCGCCGCCTGCCCCCACCCCGGCCCCTGCGGCCCCTGCTGCCCCCGCTGCGCCTGCCGCGCCTGCGGGCGATGATGCCGCCGCGAAAGCCGAAGCGGCGGCCAAGCCGAAGGCCAAGTGACCGGGCCTAGACGGTCGCACGAACTATGGAGGCCCTAATGGGCTCACTCACCTGCCTTCCGAACTGCACGGGCAATCCGGCAGTCACTCTCGTTTCGATGCCTTGTTTCAAGTGCGTCGTTCCGGCCGCCTGATCCAGGCGTTCACTTAGTCGGCCGGATGGGCAACCATCCGGCTTTTTCCCAACGAGGACCGCATTCAATGAAATTCTTCACAATCGATCCTCGCGACGGCGGCTTCGGAATAAGCGCAGGCTGCAATACCTGCTGCTGCCAGACGCTGCATATGCGCCCCGGCGAAACCGACAAGATGGTGATCAATTATGCGCCATGGTCGGTCCCGATTGGCGGCCCCGGCCTGATCCCCGGAGGAACCGAGATCAACATTTCGCGCGATGCGGGCGCTTGCGCCACCGGGTCGATCGATGGCTTTGCGCCCCCGCAGTTCGATGGCAGCACCACAGCATTCGAAGCGCTGCCGGGCGCGGCGACGGTCATCGATGTCATTGACAATGGCATTTCGCCCGCAGGCAATACCTTCACCTATCGCGTCCTTCCGATGGCCGGCCCGAAGCACGGCACGATCAGCAATCCGAATGCCGGCCCCGCATTCAGCTATACCTCGAATTCAGGCTTCACCGGCTTGGACAGCTTCTATGTCGAAGTGACGGACGCGCAGGGCCGCAAACTGATCCAGCTTGTCGTCATCTCGGTCGGCGATCCCGGCCCGGCAGTGCCCGCGATCCTGCCCTCCGGCCTCTATCTCGATCAGACAAAGATCGCGGTCGATGCCCGCATGCATCAGATCAGCTTTCCGATCGCGCTCCTTCCCGATGCGCGGGCTTGCGAAAAGTTCAAGCTCGAGATCAGGCAGACGGCGCGGGATTGCGACAACGTCTATTCGCATTATTCCTGCTTCGATATCTTCGTCGGAAAGTGCTGACATGCATTTCGGCAGCCCGCGCACAATGCGAGAGATCACGACGGATCGAAGCGTCGCGCCGCCGATGGTAAGCGTTGCTGTCGATCTCGAAAAGCTGCTGCCAATCGGCGTCATCCGGACGCATACCAAAACGGATGACGTCCCGCATGTGACCGACGATCAGCTTCGCCTTTATCGGCAAGCTGCCTTTGAAGCCTGCGAAAAATATACCGGCCGCATCTTTTCGGAGCTTCGCGTCATCCAGGAGCCGATCGCGCAGCGGCGCGGCCGGCGCTGGCGGCCTTTCTATATTCATGAGCTGAAGCATCCGTCATTTGACGGGATCGTCTTTATTTATGGATCAGCCTACGGGCAGGATGATCGCCAGCTCAACATCGGCCCCGGTGGCAGGCAGCTTCGCCTCGAAGTCCGCGCGGGCGCGATCGATGCCTCAAGCTGCTGCGGCGGCCCCTGCCAAGGGGACCAGTATAATTATGGCATGATGGCGATGTATCGCGCGGGCGTCGATTGCGCGGCGGGCGTGCCGGCCGGCATCCTTCTCGGCTGCCTGAAGTTTATCGCATGGGCGGTGACAAATCCCGGCGATGAAATCATGACTGTTCGCAATCGCGAAGCAGGGGAAAGCAGCGGCATTGTCGGCACAAATAATGCCGCCTGGGCTTCAGGCGCTATCGAGCAGTGGCGCATTTATGTGGATGACGCAATCTGATGGGCGCGGCGCGTTATAGCATTAAAGATTTCAAGCATCGGGTTGCTATTTGCTCGATGAATGACATCGTTACTGAAGCCGGGGAAATGCGGCTAACGCGAAAAGACGTCTATCATTGCTGGGCGAAGATTGTCGTCAGCGTCAGCTCCATGTTTTCGAAGGAAGGCCAAGCAGTCCGGCAGGGCCGCAATGAGCGGACGCATAAGATTGTCATTCGCATGCGCCGCGATATCGACTTCACTGTCGCAGCTTGGCTTTATGAAGAAAGGCTGCAATCGCCCCCGCGTTGGTTCAAGGTCTTGTCCTATCAAGAGCAGGGCGAAGCCGGGGAATTTCTCGAGCTCGATTGCCGGCTGACGGAGCGGGGCATGCAGGCGGCGGAGCCGGCTGAGCAGGCCACAGAATGCGCGCCTGCGGCTATGCCGCTTCCTGCGGGGGTCGCCCTATGAGCCTGATCTTCACCGGATGGCGGGCTTTCATTGCGATCCGCGACAAAGCGGTCACGGACGCCTATCTGCGCCGCATCGGCGCAGCAGCAGAGGGGGAGTTCAAGCGTGGGATTGCTTCGCCAAAGTCTGGCCACATTTATCGCCGTCGCGGCGGAAGCCATCAGGCTTCAGCGCCCGGCGAATTCCCCGCGAAGGATAGCGGGGCGCATCTTGCCACCGTGGGACATCGCGTCGGACCCGCTGAAGTCACGGTCGGCTCGGGAATGTTCTATGCGAAATTTCTTCGCAACGGCACCCGAAAGATGGCAGCCCGCAAGATGTCGCAAGATGCGCTGAAGAATGCCCTGGCGAAAGATCAAGTCGGCATCGGGCGATTTGCAAGGTTCCGCTATGCTTGAGCCATTGCTTCCCGCCATCGCGAAGGCTATTGGTGAATGGTTCCCGGAGCTCGGCGGGCGCAGCCTTGCGGTTAGCGAAGCAGAGATCACGCGGGAGAACATGCCAACGCTTCCACTAGTCATGGTGGCACTGGTTCGGGAAACTTCTGCACATGTCTGGAATGGGCCGGGCAGCAAGATGACAATAACCGACGACTTCATGATTGAATTCATGATGAAGGCGGAACGCTACAAGCGGTCAGACAATAGCGAGTCACCTTTTTGGGCCTACTTCAACTATGAAGCTATTCGCGATAAGCTTTGGACTAAGCTTGCAGGATGGCGCGGCCCAAGCGGTGAGGCGATCGAATACGTATCGATGGACGTTGATGCTGACCAATATTCAGTCAACATTAGCTTCCGATGCAAAGCGCACTTCAATTGGTGCCCTGACGCAGAAGATGAAAAAGGCGACGGTGTCCTGATTAAGACAGGCGATATCGCCATGAACCTATGCGAGCCGAAGCAGCTTTATTGCGGCCCGGCTTTCGATCTGCCCACTGACTGCGACCCCTGCAAAGAATAGGAGCCCGCTATGCCCCTGATTAACGTCAAGACCAAGCCCGGCCGCAAAGCCTTCACTGCTGCGCGCGGTGGCCATCAGATTTCGAACGAGGAATTCGTCCCCGTCGAATACACCCATTATATCAAGCGCCTGATCGAGCATCATGGCGACCTTGTGGTCGAAAAGGCCCCTGCGGCCAAGGCCGAAGTGAAGCCCGCCCCTGCCCCGGTGGCAGATACCCCCGCCAAGGACAAGGGCTGATCTTTATCGGCCGTCCCGCCACATCAAAACTATAGGAGGCTACTTTGGCCATTGACGCTCTCCGGGACGGTTTCGTCCGCATGTGCTTCGATCCATCGCTGAACGTCTATGAGGGCAAATGTCGCATTCTGCTCGAAGGGCAGGTCTATAGCGATGGCACCACGACTTGCCCGATCGTCCTCGATCAGCCGATGAAGATCACCTCCACCCGGCAGCTTGCCTGCCAATTCGGCGAAGGATCGGTCCTCGCCGAGTCGCTGAAGGTCGCTTTCGGCTGCTGCTCCAACAATGCAGTCGAGATCTGGGCCATCCCCCGCGAAGATGCGGACGGCGCGGTCAAAGCGGTCTATACGACGACCTTCACCGGCAACGCCACCGAAGATGGCAGGGTCGATCTTTATCAGGGCGACTCGCGCTATAATATCAGCGTCCGGATCACCGCCGGGATGACACCGACGCAGATCGCAGCGGCAATCACCGCCGCCCTGAATGCGCTCGATGGCTATCCCTATCTGGTCACTTCGGCCCTCGGCGTCATGACGCAGACTGCGCGTAATGGCGGGACGGTCGGCAACTTCCTGAACCCGCAGTTCAACTGGCACGGCCGGAATGATTATTTCCCGACCGGCGTCACTTTCGCGACCGTTCAGACGACGCCCGGCTCCGTCGATCCCGAGCCGCTCGACTATATCAGCGTTCTGGGTGAATGCTGCTATTGCTGCGTCGGCATGCTCTATGGCGACAATGCTTGGCAGGATGGAATGCTCGCCTATCTCGATGATGCTTGGTCCTGCCTGAAGCCGCAGTGCTTCGGCCATGGCTACAGCTATTCGGCGGGATCGCTTGGCGAAATCCTTTCGCAGTTCCGCGACAACAGCAACGTTTCGTTCCTCGCGCATTGCGTCACCGATCCGAACTTCCCCTGGCTGAAGGTCGCGGCCTATGCGGCGAAAAGCTGCTGCGATGCGGTCGACAATCCGGAGCTGAGCATTCAGGGCGCGACGAACGGCGTGCTTTCCTGCCTGCGCTTCCCCGAAAGCTGCTCGCAGTGCTTCACCTTCGATGAGCAGGAACAGCTTCGCGAAGCAGCCTTCGTGGTCACGGTGCCGGTCAATGGCGGGCAGGGCGCGCTCACTTCGCCGCAGATCAGCAACGACGTCACGAACAATCTTTATGATGAAGAGGGCCGCGATAACGCGACCTTCCGCGATGTCAGCGCCAAGCGCCTTGCTTCGGCGACGGCGGTCAGCTTCGCAGAAAAGCTTCAGGAATTCAACGGCCTGGGGCTCTATACGAAGAACACCAATATTCGGCCGGGGGTGCGCGGCACCAACCCGCGCCTGATGCTTGGCGATCTTCGCGCATGGGCGAAGGATAACGTCGGAATTCTGTTCTCGGAATTCGACGATCTCGACAAGGACTTGACTCTTCTGACCGACTTCCAGGTCGCTCCGAAGTGCCAAGGGGTGCCCGGCAAGCTTTATGTCAACATGGTCTATCGTCCGCCTGTTCGGATCGATCGGGTCGTGGTGAACATGCAGCCGAAGCTTCTCGATAACTGCAACTGATCGCAGGCCACGGGGGGCTTAGGCCCCCCAAAGCTTCGCTTCACCTGAAGAAAGGACTACGCAATGGTCTGCGACAATCAAGTTGGCGTCAAGAATATTCTGATCACCTTTCGCGATTGCGATACGGACGAAACTCTCGGCCCGATTTCGCACGAGCTTTCGTCGGAAGATTTGCCGACGGTTCGCGCCTGCATCTACAGCAACGAGCCCATGCAGGGCGGCTATGTCAAGCGCAAGCTTGGCCAGGCCACAATGGAGCTGAAGATCGTTCGCGATCTCCGCATTCCGCTTTCCTATTATCAGGGCTGCGCGATGCTGAGCGTTCAGATCGAATACTTCAACGGTCTGGTCTATTCGGCAGCCGGGGGCACTGCCACCGGTGACGAAGCTTCGGATACGCACGAAGTGACGGTGACCATTTCGTTCAAGGTCATCGACGAGCTGCTGCCGGCCGGCACCTTGCAGGCTGCGGCCTAAAGCTGATCGGCGGGGCCACCCCGGTGGCCGGCTGATCCTGCCCCCCGCGTTTTCCTTGCTCGGGCGCGGGGGGCAGTCCATAGGCGCGCAGCTAACCGCGAGATGAAATGGCGACTTTTGTCGAACAAGCCGTTCTTCGGCTAACAGATCAGACTAGCGCGCCCGCGAATAAGATTAACGAGTCGCTTAATCGTCTGTTCACAACAGCCAATAGGCTGAAGCGCCTCGACATAAATCTTCGCGTTCGAACCACGGGGCTTGATCGCGCAACTTCGCAGTTCAGGGCCGCAACCAGATCAGCCAATACCTATGCGGCGGCGCTTAGCCGCCTTGGCGCTGCCCCGCGCCTGGCCCCGCAGATTGATCCGGCCGCGCTTGCCCGGCTGCGCGCGATGACGCGGGCGCTCAGCGCCTATTCGCAGGCGGCGCGATCTGCCTCCAATGTTCCCGCCATTCGCGCCCCACGGGCTTCTGTGCCAAGCATAGCCCCGCGCGGCGGCGGGGCAGGGGCCGGCAGCTTCGGCGGCGTCCGCATGGGCACCAATCTGATGACCGGGGGCCTGTCGATCACGACGGCTTTCGGCGCGGTTGCGGCGGCAGCCCATCTTGCGGCGGCTGCCCTGCGATCGGTCGGCAGCAATGCCGCTTCCCGCGATCGGACTCGCCTTCAGATGGCGGTCCAGGCATCAGCGGAGCAGCGCGAAGTCTTCCGCAAGGCGGGGACGCCGCAAAATCTAGGCCCGATCAAATTCACGCAAGATGAGCGCGACCGCTTTCGGACTTCGCTGCTTGGCGACGTGCAAGGCACTGATGTGCAGCGCGCGCAGGGCGCGGCCAATATTGCCGATCAGCTTGAGCGCGAATTCCTGCCGCGCCTATTCGCGCAGGACCCGAACAAAAGCCGCGTCGATATTCAAAGCGATCTGCGCGCCGCTGTTCAGACAATGAACCTTGCATCCGCCGAAGCCGTCAATGAGCAAGGCAAGCTGACGGCCGATGGCGCGCGCGTTGTCAATGCCATGGTCAGGGCGCGCGCCGCCGATCCTGAAATCGATTTCAAGACGATGCGGACGGTCGCCGCCAATCTGAAGACGGCAGGCTTCGCGCTTTCGGAGGAAGCCCTTGCGCGCGTCTTCATCAATGCCGGATCGCGCGGGCAGCGGGTTGCGAATGAAACTTTCCGGGCTATCGCATCAGCAACCGGAACAACCGACGTCAAGGTTCTGAATAACAAGCTCGCTTCGATGGGCTTGCTCAATAATGTCGAGCGCAACGCAAAAGGCAACGTCATTGCCGGCAGCGGAACGCCGCTCGATGCTGAGCTTCTGAATACTGATCCTTCGGAATGGTTCAACAAGCATTATTTGCCGAAGCTGGAAAAGCAATTCCGGGCCGCCAATCCCGGCAAGGACATGAAGAATTCCGACATTATTGCCGGGGTCAACAGGGACTTTGCGGGCGCGACCGCCCCGGCGCGGCAGGCTATCGCGGACTTCATCCTTGGCGCGCAGCAGATGAAGGCAACCCTCGATCAATCCGCGCTTGGCATGAAGCAGGACGTCAATGACGCTGTTCTGAAATCTTGGTCTGCTTCGGCTGAAGGCGTGGGCGTTGCTTGGATCGATCAGGCCGCTAAATTTGGCGACGCCATTGCGAAGTCGATCAACGCGGGTGGCATTCTCGATGGCGTGGCTAAGCTGATCGGCGGCGGCTATGGGACTGCCGCGCAGGTTGGCGCAGGCGGGGTCGCAGCGGGCGCGCTTGGCGCGGCCTTTGTGCTGCCGGCCGCCCGGCTTCTAGGCGCAGGCGCAAGCCTTCAGGGGGCCGCAGGGGCGCTGACAGCCGCCGCCCGCGTGCAAGGCTTCCGGGGCAGCGTCCCGTCGGTCCCCGGTGGCAATACCGGCTTTGGCGGGCGCGTCGGCGGCAGCATTCCCAATCCCGCAGGCCCTTCCTGGCTGCGGGGCCTTGGCGACTCTGCGCTTAAAACAGTCGGCGTCTTTAATGCTTTGAATTTTGCGGCGCAGGGCGCGGTAGACGCTTGGACTTGGTTCAATCAAACGCCTGAACAGCGCGAAGCAACTTCGAAAAAGAACCTTGAGGATATTGGCGCAAATCATGATCGGCTGAATTCAGCGGCTGAAAATGCTTTGATGCCGGTCAAAAATGCTGTCGATAAGCTATTTAGCTGGGCGGTCGGCAGGCCGGTCAGCACTATGTTCACGCCTGCCGCTTCGCCGGATGCGGTGCGCGGGGGCGAAGATCGCCCGGTGCCCGGATTTAGCGGCGGCACTGAAGCGGCTGCCAAAGCGCTGACGGATGAAATCAAAGCGCTTCAGGGCGCAATGATCGATCGCAATAATATCCAGCAGACCATTAAGCAGCTTGAGCAGCAAATCGCCACGAATAAAGAGCGCGAGCGCCTGCCCGGCACTTCTGACGTCATCAATCAGCCTTTGCAGGGGCAGCTTGCAGACGCGCAGAATAGGCTTCGCGATGCTGAAGCAGCAGTAGCCGCAGCGCAGCGCACCTCCGGCATGTCAGATGAAATGATCGCGAAGTGGACCGCGACATGGGCCGCAGGCGGCGAAAGCATCAATGCAAGCCTAGTGACCGGGGCCGCCACGCTGACTACGGGGCTTGACAGCGGCCTTGCTTCAGGCGCAGCTAGGCTAGCCGCCACCGGGGCGGAGCTAGGGGCCAGCGCCGGGGCCACGATCGCCGGCTTCGGGGCGCAGCTTGGCGCGGCGGCCGGGGCGGCCATCGCCGCCGCAGTTTCGAATATTCAGGTCCGGGCAGTCGCTACGCAGGGGCCGAACGTCGGAACGACAAAGACTACTGACTAAACCGCGAAAGGAAACCGCGACATGAAGACCATCGAAATAAAGACACCAAAGTATCTAGTCGAAGGCCGCGAAGTCGCGCGGCTTGAGATTGGCACCATCGGCTTCGTTTCTTTCTGCGCTGCGGGCGATGCTGCCGGAAGGCTCGCCAAGACTGATCTCGATGTTCAGAAGAACCTTTTTCGCGAGCGGATCAAGCGGCAGGTCAAGGCATTCGATGCGAAAGGCGGCGAAGTTCCGCTCGATGACGCAGCGATCCGATCGCTGCCGCTGCAATATGCCATGCAGCTCAAGAAAGACATCAACGCCGATCCCGATGACTTCAAAAGCTGCAAGATGCTTTCGGATGGCGACGGCATGCTGCGCCCGATCCATATCGAGCTCGGGCAGCCGATCAAGGGCGCGGGGGACAAGATCATCGCGGAGCTCGAATTCCAGGCGCAGACGCTAGGGCAGCTCGAAGATTTCGTCGCGGCAGGAACGCATACCGAAAAGACGCTTGCCCTGCTTGCCGTCGCCCGCCCCGTCGGCGAAGACATGACTTTGCTTGCGCTTCCTTCCTGGGCCATCGAGCAGATCAGCTTGCCGGATGGCGCTTGGATCATGGACAAAGTAGTTCCAAGTTTTTTGTTCGAGCCCGAGGCCTCGTAACTAACGTCCATACTATGATGTACCACACCAAGCAAGATATGAGCCACTTGCGAATGCCGGTGTTATTTACGCGGATGACGTCTTACTTTAAGGCGCATAGTGACACCATTAAATTCCAAGCGGCTATTGCCGGTGCGACTTTGAAATAAGAACACCCTGTCGTTTCGTCGCGGTTGCGGCAGGGCAAGTGGGAAGCAAGGGGGTGGCTCAGCCCCCTTGCCGACCCCGCGAAAAGGGACCTGATCGATGGCAACTGCTTGCTATATTTCCAACTACCTTCCGGGCAGCTTCAAAGGCGTGCCAATGGAAGTCATCGAGGCGGAAAGCGAGCACGGCAGGCGCGGGGCCACCGGGGAGTTCCCCTTTGGCGAAGACACCGCCTATGCCGATCTCGGCCGGCGCATTCGCAAATATACGCTGAAGGCCCGCTTCGTCGAGAATAGCCATGTCGCTGACTCCGAAGCGCTGATCGCTGCCTGCGAAAGCCCAGGCCCCGGCCCGCTAGCGCATCCGACGCGCGGCATCGTTCAGGCTGCTTGCGTTTCGCTGAAAATTCGCGACGATCTGATCGAAGAGCAGGGCGTCACCTATGCCGACCTTGAAATGGTCGAAGCGAACGATTGGCCTGCCGGGCTTAACCTTGGCGGAAGCTTTGTCGCGCTTGTCATCAGCGGCATCATTGGCGTCGCCCGCAATCTTTTCCTCGGCGCTTATCAGCCGATGCGCGCGCCGCAGCATCGCCGGGGCGCGATCTTCGCCGCAGCATCCGGGCAGATCGGCGCGATTGCGCTGGAATACCGGAAAGCGACAAGCAACAGCGCAGATGTCAATGTGCCCCGCGTCCTGGCTGATCTTGAATATATTGCCGGCGATGAAACCTTTCTTTCCGATCCGGCGCTCGTTGATAAAGCAATCTCGCTTGGTATCGGCGCAGTCGCTAAGGTTCTTTCGGGCGACGATAAATTCCAAGCAATGCGCCGGATCGCAAATTCTGCCGCCAAGGTGAGCAGCCTTCCGCGCGGATCAGCCGAAAGCGAAAATGCGGTCTATGCTTTGACCCGGATCGTCAGCGGCGCTTATCTGGCGCAGGGCGGGCTCGAAGCAACTTATACCACAGTTTCGCAAGCTTTCGAATATTATGATGTTGCTTCGGCAGTTCTGGTCTCTGAAGCAGATGCGGCCTATGTCGAATGCAACAATATTCTGTTCATCGAGCTTCGCCGCTTCATCAATTCTTTCCAGGGCAATGTTCTTGCCCGCGCCTATACTTTGCCTAGCCTTGTCCAATATAATTTATATGGCTCGACGCATCCGCTGAATGCAGCATATGCGATCTATAATGATGCGAAGCGGCATCGCGAGCTTGAGCTTTCCAATGTAGTCAGCAGCACCGGCAGATTTGCGCCGACTGTCCTGGGGGCTAGCGCCTGATGAAGCCCGTTCACATCTTCGTTGGCGGAAGCGAATTGCAGGGCTGGACCGGCATGACGCTTCAGCGTTCAAAAAAGAACCTGACCGGATCGCTTTCGATCGATATGTTCTTTGCCTATATGCCTTCATCCCCGGTGGCAGTGAATGCCGCGAAGGGGAAAGAAGTGACCGTCTATATTGGCGGCCGGCTTGCTTTCACAGGCACGATCGATAAGCGGCAGGGCAGCGGCACTGTCAAGGGCGATGCCGGATCGAAGGAAAGCGAAGCAGAAAGCGGGGACTTCAGCCGCAGCGCTTCGATCGGGGCAGAAGAATATACCGTCAAGCTTACTGCGCGCGGGAAAACGAAAAAGCTTGTTGACTCTTCGCATCAGCATGCAACGACAAACATGAAAGACCCGACGACGAAAGATGCGATCGAAACGCTTGTCAAGCCTTGGAATATTTCGCTAGATTGGAAGGCGGAAGCGATCAAGCTTGATCGAATTCGCTTCAGGGATGGCGGCAAAGCGTTCGATGAGATCGATCGCATCGGCATTGAAAATGCCCACTATATTTATGAGACTGCTGATGGAAAGCTTCGGGTCACAGATGATACCAGCGGTAAGCAGGGCGAGCCGCTGATCCTTGGCCAGAACATTCTTAAGTTCAGCGCCGAGCAATCTGAGGATGAAAGCAAGTCCAAAGTTAAGGTCAAGGGGCAGCGCACTAAAAAGGGGCAGCGCGGCAAGAACGCCATTCTGAATACTGAGAAGCAGGCAGAAGATAAGTGGGATGATAGCGGGTCGTATCTTATTGTTCAGCATTTCGGCGATGGCACGCCCGAAGCTTTGGAGCGACGCACTAATTTCGAGCTGAATAAGCGCAGCAGCGAAAGCAAAAAGCTTTCGATCGAAGTATTTCATGTCCAAAGCACTTCAGGCGAGCCCTGGGATATTGGGGACGTGCACTATTGCGAAGTGCCCCCGGAGGGAATTTTCGATGATTTCGAAGTCACTGATCTGACTTATGAGGTCGCGAATGATAAAACTCTGTCGACTAAGCTTACGCTGTCGCCCCCGCCAAAGAAAAAAGGGGCAGGGGATGGCGCAGCGATCGGCGGGGCGCTTGACAATGCTGCGGCCGGCGCGCAACAATTCGGCGCAGGCCGGCGCGCGGAAGCCGGCGTTTCATTCACCCCCGGACAGTATCCTGCGCCATGGTCCGGACCTGACATCGTCTTCACTCTTATTCCGGACCTAGCAACCTTGGCATCAAACGCGATCCCTGCTTTGCTTGATGTCTTGACCTTGGTCACGACCGACGTGCCGCCGTCTGAACTTCCGCCTGATTTCAAATCGGAGGATGTTCGTCGATGACTTCTTTTGCTTCCTTTGCGCCGCGCAATCGCGATCTTCAGGACGCCAATGAGCGGCATTCGTTCGAGTCGCTCGAATACATCAAAGGCGCAGGATCGGTCGTTAAGGTCAAGGGAACAGGCACGGAGGATATCGAAGCCCCGGTCATCAATAGCGGCTACGGCTTCAATCCCGAAAAGGGCGCTGATAGCGAAGTGATCCTGATCGCGCTTGGCAGCGATACCAACATGAAGTTTGCGCTTGTCCAAATCCCTGCGGAAAAGCAGCGCGAATGGAAGGAAGGCCGGGGCGGCGTTCAGAACCCTTCCGACCCGGATCATGCGCTCGAGTTCAGGAACGGGCAGCTTCATTTGACGAAAGGAACATTTTCGGTCGGCGATGGCGGGACGATCGAAGTCAAGGACGGTCAAGTCATTATCCGCGCTGATGCAACCATTACCGGAAAGCTTACCGTCAATGGCGGAATTGTCACGCCGACTGTGACCCCCGGCAATGATCCCAACGTCCCGAGCTTTTCCGCATGATGGGATATTGCAAATCATCGCCGCAGGGGCGGCGGAGGCCTTTCTGGACAACGCAGCCTGACGCCTGCGGGACGCGCGTGGATAGCTGCCGCAATGGGGCCGAATGCGGCATTCCCGGCTTGCAGCTTACCGCAAGCTCCTGCGGGCGCTTCGCTTGCGATTGCTGCCCGGCCCCGACCGACGATCCTGATTGCATCGGCATCAATAGCCCCCCGGTGGCGCGCAGCATCGTCACCAATGATTGGCTTCGATCGCTGGTCATCAATATTCTGCATACGGATGGGCGCTACGAAGATAACAAATGCGGCTTTGTTCCCGGCACGCAGGGCGGCCACTGGTCTGAAAGCTTCCGCAAGGATGGGCAGAAGATCGGCACGCTTATGCGAACGATACCGCCGCATACTTCTATTCGCGATGCGATTTCGTTAGTTAAGGCCCGCATGGTTGCTGATCTAAACCGCCTGCTTGTCATGCAGCTTGTGACTTCTATAGCGGTTAACGTCAGATATCTAGGCGGAAGCCAAGTGACAGTAGAAATCATCATCATCGGGCAATCAGGCGAAACGGCGAAGGTCGGATTGCTTGGAAGCCGCCTGAAAAACACATGGGTATGGTCCTGATGGTTTGCCTTATTGCCCGCCCCAACCCGCAGGCTTTATTTGACCAATATAAAGATACGTTCGCTGCGAACGTGCTTGGCGGATCGCCTGTTGTTCCCGAGTCGAACGAATGGTATGTTGTCGCGCTGAACTATGCGATGGCCGAGGAATTCTATGCTATCAGCGAGCAGCAGTGGCGGGAGAATGACCCTCGCCATGCTTGCTGCGACAATCTGCTGAAGCTTGCGGCGAAGGACGGGCTTTTCCCGCGCGCTGCAAATTTCGCGCAGGGGTATGCGATCATCACCGGCGCAGGCGGAACGCCGCTTCCGCGCAGGATCGAAATTGTCGCAAGCAATGATCGCCGCTATGCGACGACGGCAACCATTCCGGCAGCCATGCCGGAAGGCGGATCGCTTGTCATTCGGGTTCGCGACAATCAGCCGGGCATTGAGGGCAATGCGGCGGGCACCATCACTTCGGCTAGCCTTGCCACCGGGATCACAGGCATTGACAGCGCCGTGCAAATCTGCGGCAGCAGCTTCAGCGGCGGATCAGCGCCGGAAGGCTGCGAGGCCTTCCGGGCGCGCTACATCGCCCGCAAGCAATATCAGCCCCGCGCAACGCAGGCCTGGGCAATCGATCAGCTTATGTCTTGGCCGGGCGTCACCCGCGTCGTTCCCCGCGCGGGCAATTGCTGCAACTGCGACGATGAATGCGAAGGCTGCGGCTGCAAGGATTGCGGCGGATCGCTCGACTTCTATGTCCTTTTTGATACCTCTTTCCCTTGCGGCGTTGCCCCGCAAAATGTCCTTTCTGAAATTCAGACCTGGATGTTTGGCGAAAATAATGGCTTCGGGCAGGGGCAAGTTGAGATCGGGGTCTGCGGATCAATTGTGCGTCCGATCCCTTTCGAAGTCGATGTCTATCTTGATATTGTCGGATGCCCGACAGTCTCGCAGATCACGACGATCAAAGAACAGGTCGCCGATTTCTTCACGACCCTGGCCCCTTCGACAGATCAGCGGGCGCGGCAGATCGAATTGATTGTGGCGAACATTGTCGGCTCAAATGTCGATGTTTCGGCTCGCTTCCAATTGGTGACGCCTGATACTGCGCGTGGCGTTGTCAATTCCTGCAACGATCTTCTCGTGACTTGCGACAGCTTGCCTTGCCTTCGCGAGCTGATTTTCACCGGCCCGAATAATCTTGCGAGCTCTTGCTGATGGCGCAAATCCTCACAGCAGACGGGTGCCAAGAGGCGAGCAACATTCGCTTCGAGGATGCTTGCTGCCCGCCGCCGCTGTGCGAGCTGGATTATTGCGCCATGGCCTGCGCCTTTATCAATCTGCTGCCTTCCGGGCCGCTGTGGGATCGCCCGAAGGCGGAGGCGCTGTCCCGCTATCCTTCGGCCGGCCCGGCCGCCTGCGCCCCTGCGCCGGCCCCGGAAATGGGCTGCCAATCGCTAGTCGCTTATGCGATCTATATGTCGCAGATTTTGGTCGATCTGCTGCGGAATGCCCTGGCCCCGACGCTGCGCGAAGCTGATCCATACACGGCCGTCACAACCTTGGACGATTGGCTTGATCGCTTGGGATGGCAGGATTGCTATGCTACACAATGCCGCAGCGTCTTGCTTGGCGATTTGACTCCATATGAAATCATGGGCGAATGCGGCCCAATCTTCTGCCCGGTGGCAAGCCCCCCGGAGCTTGAGCTCGCAGTCAAGCGCGGAATTGTTATCGCGCTTTCGCGCGCAAATATGGGCGGCATTAAGACTTTGTACTGGCTTAATTGGGTCATTGAGCCGCTTGGCGCGAAGATCGAAGGCCGGAATATTTTGACTGCTGACTGCGATACTGTCCAGTTTACCATTTCGCGGATAAGCGATACGCTGCCCGCAGTCATTGACGGCTATTGCTTGCCGGAAGCAGCCGCCGAAACTGTTCCCGCAGATATCACGCGAGGCGATTGCGATCGGCCGGCCGGAGCGCCTGAAGTGATATGGCCGGGAATAGTCGCCGCCGAATGCATCGTTCGATCGATGCTGCCGAACAATTGTCCGAACAACATCTTTAGGAGCTGCTAACATGGCAGGCATTTTCCCGGCAAGCGGCGTCCCTGCTTCCGAAGCTCGAAATACGGCGAGCAATCCTGCGCTAGCACCCGGCTGCGAGGCGCTCTATGTCTCGGAAAGCCGATGCACCCCGCGCTTCGATCCTTCGTCTTATAACGCGATCATTTCCGAGCTTGTCAATCTGGTCACCTGCCTTGGCGGAACCTATGATTGCGAACGGCTCGACAATCTTTGCACTATTCTGCTTGCGCGACTGAACGTCGCGGCAGGCATTGCGGTGTTCACCAACACCGGGAACTTTGTCGTCCCGGATGGCATCACAGAAGTCGAGTCAGTCGTCATCGGCGCAGGCGGCGCGGGCGGCGCTTCAGGCGATGGCAGCGGCGGCGGCGTGGCCGGCAACGTCGGCGCGGGAGGTGGCGCGGGCGGCTATGCCTTCTCGCTTCACACGGGCCTTGTGCCGGGCACAATCATCCCTGCCACCGTGGGCGCTGCCGGCCTTGGCCAGGCAAATGATTATGGCCTGCCGGGCGGCGCTTCCTCTTTCTTGACTGTGGTCGCGAATGGCGGCGGCGGCGGCGGCCCCGGAAAGCTGACAATCGGCGGCGGCGGCATCGGCGGATCAGCTATTAACGGCAATCTTGTCGTGCCGGGCGGATCAGGCGGCTTTGCTGGCCCAAATACAGCAGCAGCACCGACCCAATCCGACGTGCTTCGGATTTATGGGCGCGGTGGCATGGCGGCAGGCGGCCTCAGCACTACCCCTTGGGGCGGCACCGGCAACGTCGGCGCAGGATACGGCACGGGCGGCGGCGGCGCTTCAGGCGGCAGCGGCTTGGCCGGCGCAGCGGGCGCTAAGGGCGTCATCATTCTTCGCTGGTGATTTCGATTTTTTAGAGGGACAAGACAAATGGCTGGAATTCTGCCCGATGAAGTCAACGGCGGTCTAGTATTTCGCGACATCGACGGCAATTGCGCCATTCCTGCTGGGGTGCAGCAGGTTTATTGCCCGCCGCCTACTTTCGATGCGACTTGCGAAATGCGGGCGCTTCCTTCCGACTGCAATGCGCGAATTTCTGCGGCGCAGATCAATGCTATCGTTTCGGAGCTCATGGCACTTGCCGTCGCTATGAACCCGGACGGAAGCTGGACTTGCAATAGCTTGACCAACCTTGCAGCCAACTTTGCTGCCTATGTCGGGGCTAATGGCATCAGCGATGGAATAACCATCGATGGTAACGGAACAGATACTACGCCTTTCACAGTCAACCTTTCCGGGCTTGTTGGCGAAATCTGCGGGGATTTGCCGGCCAAGTCAGACCTTGCTTCGTGCTTGCTTTCTTCTGACTTCGGTAACGGCCTTGCGCCCGGATCAGACGGCGGCATCTTCGGTTCCCGCCGCATCACACAAACAGGATCTGGCGCGCCGACAGGCGCAACTCCTGTCGGTTTTCCCTATTATATCGATGCAGGAATAACGCCAAACAATCTGTATTGGTATGATCCTACAGGCCCCGGAACATGGCGGCTAATCGGGCAGCCAAACCCGCCGACCGTCGATCCGGGCTTTGCCGGTCTTTTCTTCGGCGTTACGCCACCGGCAGGCTGGCTTAAAGCAAATGGATCAATGATCCTTATTGCTTCTTACCCGCTGCTTGCGGCGGCGATCTATTGCGGAAATTCGAATAATCCGACTGCTGATTGGGGGTATCGCGCTGATGTTACCGGGGTGACCCGAAATACTGCGGGCACTCACATCAAGCTGCCTGATGCGCGCGGTGAGTTCCTTCGCGGCTTCGATGACGGGCGCGGAATTGACTCGCTGCGAAATCAATTCCTCGCGCAGGCGCAAGCTATTCAGTCGCACACGCATACCATAAACGATCCGCAGCATTCTCACTTCTGCTCTTGGTCAGGCACCAGCTTTACAGAGCTGAATAATGGCGGCGGTAATTATAGATTGACACCTACAGCAGATGGAAGCAATGCCGCCATCAATCCTTTGCTTGCTCGAAATACTGCAACAGGTATCACTGCTGCTGCTTTCGGCGGAACAGAAACACGGCCGCGCAACCTTGCGCCGCTTGTTTGCATCAAGATTTAAGGGGCTGCGGTCATGATCGAAGTAAAGCGCTTGTCTGCGAAAGAGCTTAAGAAGCTTAAGCAGATCGAAGTCTTTCAGACGCGGCCGGATGGCGTCTTTGTCGGATATACAGTCGCAGACGAAAGCCCGAACGATCCGGGTGAATATCTGGTGCCGGGCGGCGCTGTGCGGGAAGAGCCCCCCGAATTCGGGGAAGGCAGTCGCGCCCGCTATGATTGGAAGGCGCAAGCCTGGATCATCGAGCCGAACCCGGAAGCGCCGGAGCCTGCGCCGCCGCCCGAAGACCCGGACGCGCCGGCCGACGTCAGCATTCGCCAATTCGCGCAGGCGCTGGCGGAAACAGGCGCGCTCGAATGGCCCGAAGCGCGGGCATGGTCTGCGCGCGGCGAAGTCCCTGCGATGATCGCAAAGCAGGTCGAAGAAATCGAAGATGAAACTGAGCGAAACAGGGCGCTTATGTTCCTCGAAGCGGCCAAGTCGGTCGAATATAAGCATCCCAAGACGCAGCAGCTTGCGGCGCTGATGGAATGGGATGACGAGCGGCTGCGGGCAATTCTGAAGTTCGCCGCCACGCTTTAATCCGCAAGCCGGGCAAGGGAGATTGCGATGAAGTTCGACGCAAAAATCAAGACGCTTCAGCAGCGTCTCAATTCGCTTTGGTATGACCCCGGCCCCGCCGATGGCTTCTGGGGGAAAAAGACGGAAGCTGCGCTGAAGGAATTTCAGGCCAACAACGGCCTGAAGGCGGACGGCATCTATGGCCCGAAAAGCGCCGCGAAGCTGGCGTCCGCCAATCCGAAAAAGGGCCTTAAAGGCCCCTTGCCGGATCGCGCGCCGGCAACCCCGGTGGCGAGCCCCGGCAAGGCCGCGCTGCAATGGCCCCGGCAAATCGATTGCCAGCAGTTCTATGGCGCGCCGGGCAACCCGCGCTGCACGGCAGGCAAAGCTAAGCTGCCGATCCCTTTCCGCATCGCATGGGACTTGGATCAGAAGGTCAACCAATTTAGCTGCCATGAGCTCGTCGCCGCGCCGATGACTGCGATTTTCGCTGAAGCCGTCGCGCACTATGGCGAGGCCGAATTCCGCAAGCTTGGCCTCGATCTTTTCGGCGGCTGCTACAACCTTCGCAAGATGCGCGGCGGCAGCAGTTATTCGATGCACAGCTGGGGCATCGCCGTCGATCTCGATCCGGAGCGCAATCAGCTTCAGTGGGGCGCGAAAGCGACAAAGACCACGAAAGCTGCCGAATTCGCCAAGCCGGCTTATGAGCCTTTCTGGCAGATTGTCGAAAGCAAGGGCGCGCTTTCGCTTGGCCGCGCCCGCGATTTCGACTGGATGCACTTTCAGTTCGCCCGGCTTTGAAGGAGGCCCCCATGTTCAAGCTTTCAATCGCCGCCCTGCTATGCTGCGCCCTTGCCGGCTGCGCCGGGCGGCGCGATGATGGGGCGGGCTGGCTGTACAAAGCCGTGCAGCATTGCCAGGCGGGCGAATGCTAGCCCTGCTTAATCCTGCCGCCATTTTGGCCTCATTGCCGTACGTGGCCATCGTGGCTGCGGCAATGATGCTTTACAATGTGGCCTGGGAAAATCCGCGCATCCGATCGGCCGCGCGATCTGATCTTGTCAATCAGGCTGAAGCGGCGGCCGGCAAGGCGCAGGTCGCGGAATTGAAGCGGCAGGCCGACGCAGCGATTAAGGTCGCAGCGGACTATAACGAAATGATCCGCAAGCAAGCTGCGGACCTAGAGGAGCAAAGCGCTTCGAAGGAAAAAGAACTAGAGGCGTGGGAAAATGAACTTAAAGCGAGCAAGCGTTCTTGCCCCCTTACTGCTGATGATATTAGGAGGCTGCGGCAATGAAGAAAGAGTCAGGGCCGCCGGAGCTGCCATTGGCGTGGCCCGCGCCGGCGTCACGCTTCCGGACATTCCAGGAAGCTGCCGAAAGCAATATGCCCGCGCATCGCTTCGTCCGGGGGATGAAGCCCTTATTGCCATCAAGCGAAGCGACGCCATTATCGATGCCGCCAACCTTACCATTCGGAACTGCGCCTCATGGAGCGACGCGCTCCGAAAAGAAATGAGCGGCGCGCTTCCCGCCGATCTGCCGAAGCCCTAGCCGCAGGCGCGGATCAGGGCTTCGCCAATCAGCGTGCCGTCATAGCACATCGGGCTTATGAAGCGCATCAGCGCCGCGAAGCATCCGCCGACTATGATGGCAGCGCCGACATAGCGGGCGATGCGATCGTCTTCGAATTGAAGGCTGTTCAGCACCAGCAGCGCGCCGCCGCCGATCATCAGGGCCGGAAAAATCCACATCATGACCGCACCACCTTTGTCTTGCCGATCTTGAAGCCGCTGACGCCTGCTTCGCGAAGCTGCTTTGTCACCGCTTCGGCGGCGCGCTGCGGCGAAGTTGTCTGCTGATCGATCTTTTCCGAAGAAAGATCGCTGTGGATAACATGGACCCGAAAAAGCGGCATCTAGTTAAGCTCCTCTGCTGATGCCTTTTTGTAATGGCATAATGCCACCGGGGGCGCAATAGGTCAGTGGGCTTCAAGCCAATTCTTTCCGACGCTGCCATCGAAGCGGATCGGCACCTTGACTTGCGGGACGCAGGTCTCGAAGACATTCTGCATCGCCCGCCAAGCTTCAGGGCGGACGCCATGCGGCTCGCTGAATAGCAATTCATCGTGCACCGTCAGCCGGGGGATCGATGTCTCGGCAAAGATGCCATCTTTGTAGCAGCGCACAAGGCCCTTTTTCATCAGCTCGGCGGCCGATCCCTGCAAGCGATAATTGACCGCCTTGTACAGCCCGCTGCGCTTGATTGCATCGCCCCATTTTGCCCTGGCCTCATCATAGGGCAGCGGGATCACCTTCGCCTTGCTGCGCTCCTCCGGCTCCCATTCATCGAAGTGGCTGCGCCGGCCAAGGATAGTCGTGACGATCCCGGTCTGCCCGGTTTCCGCCGCGATGCTTTCGAGCGTCGGCTTGGCGAAGGGGACCGACTCATGGAAGGCTTTGACAAATTCGCGTCCTTCCTTCAGCGCGACCTTCATCTGCTCGGAAAGCTTGGCCACGCCTGATCCATAGACCAATCCGAAGTTGATGTTCTTAATGATGCCGCGCGGAAGCTCGCGCCCCGTCTGCGCTAGCACCATGCCGCCGATCAGCTTGTGATAATCAAGATCGGGATCAGCATTATAGGCCGCCCGAACGGCATCGCTGCCGGCCCCGGTGGCATAGTGCGCAAGCATCCGATATTCGATCTGCGAATAATCATGGTCGCGAAGCTGAAGGTGCCCGTCATCAGGAATAAAGCAAGCGCGAATAAGCTTGCCGTCAGTTGAGCGCACGCTGATATTTTGCAAATTCGGATCGGACGAAGACAAGCGCCCGGTTTTAGTGCCCCCATCTTCGCCGCTAAGCGGATGAAAGGTAGTATAGACCTTGCCGCCGATATGCCCATTCAGGATATAACTGTCGATGAAGGTTGAGACAAGCTTATCAAGCTGCCGGCCGTGCACGATCATCTTCGCGAAAGGATGATCTAGCTCTTCGAGGAAAGCTTTCTTAAATGATGGCTGCCCGCCCGGATGCTTTTCGGAAGGCGCAGTCATGGGGTATTCAAGCCCTAGATGCTTGAATGCTTTCGCCATGCTTTCGCCGCTGCCGAAGTTGATCGGAAAGCCGACAAGCTTCTGCGCTTCATTCAGGATAAGGGCGCTGCGCTTGGTAAAGTCTTCGCGCAGGCGGCCGGCCTGATCCACATCGACCCGAATGCCGGCAAAGCGCATCGCGCAAAGGACATTGATTAGATCGCATTCCATGTGGAATAGATCAAGCAGGTCATATTTTTGAAGTTCGGGCCACTGCTTCTGAAGAACCTCATAAGGAAGCTGCGCGTCTTCTTCAGCATAAGGGCCGGTCAAAGTCACCGGGCAGCGATAAATATCCTTGCGCCAAGTGACGTCAGTCGTTCCATAGGCTTGCTTTGCCCATTCTTTGACGACTGCGCTTTCTTTGCCGCGCCCGACATATTTATGGCCTAGTGCTTCAAGATTGACGCGGCTGGTTTCATTCAGCAGCGCTTCGGCATACTGGCAATCATAAAGCTGGCCGGGGACTGGGACGCCTTCCTGCGTTAGCCATCCGATGTCATAAAGCAGATTTGCGCCGACCTTGACGCCTTTGCCGCTGAAAGCCCATTTTGCCCAGCGCAGGACCATTTGGGGGTCCATGTTCAATTCCGGCTGCACCTCATGGCGCATCGGGAAGTACCATTTATTGCCGGGCACCGCGACGCTAATGCCGACAATATGGCCGCGATTGCGCGCCCATCCGGGGCCATGCGTCAGCAGATCGGGGTCATATGTCTCGCAGTCAATCCCGATCCAGGGCGCATGCTGAATATTCGGAAGCTCGATCGGGGGCCGCCATCCGGTCTCCGGAATATCCGGCATATAGACGGCAGCCTTGCGGGCCTGCGAAGGCTCGATCTTCCAGAAGAGGCCGTCAAAGGCTTCTGACATCAGCGCTGGAACCCTAGCAGGATGCCCCGAAGCTTTTCGCCCATGAACGGGCAGGGCTTCGGATAGGTGCCCCAGGCAAGGCTGCTGGCCACGCCTTCGAGCAGGAGGAGCTGCTCTAGCGGATAAATGCCGGCCGAAGCAACATGCATTTCGATCGCGCTTCCTGCGTCATCAGAAGCAGAAGTCGAAATGATGCCGTCGCGAAAATGAAGCTTCGCAGTCGTTTCGTCCGGAACGGGGACGGCTGCAAGCGTCTTGCAGGCTTCAAAGAAGCCTTCCGGCAGCGGCTCGCGATTGCCGGGCATTCCGAACATAGGCTCGACGTTATCGGGCCACTTGCCGCTGACAAGCGCAGTGCGCAGCCATTTGTCGCCGAAGTGGAATGTGACAGAATGCTCCCCGATCTGAAGCTTGCTGATCGGGTCCTTGATCTTCAGAAGCTCTTTAGCCGCTGCCACCGGGATGATGAATTCATGCGGGATCAAGCAGCCATGGAATTTCTCGATCAGGACAAGCGAATTCGTTGCGAAGACTGAAGGGCCATTGAAGCGCAAGCCCTGCGACCATGTCGGGCCTTTGCCGTCCGCGCAAAAGGGGATCGCCGCCTGGATGGCCGGCAGAAGCTCGGATGATCCGGCGATTTCCGCGCCTTCAGGGAAAGGCACAAGCAGGGAATAGTCGTCCGGCAGGCAATTGACAAAAGCTTTGAACTTGCCAGCCTTAATGCTGAGCTTCCCGGCCGGGGTCTTGGCGAGCGCAATCTCGGAGTTCTCCGGGGCGGCCTTGATCGCATTGACCATTTCGGCTGCGCGCGGCATCAGATTGAGCCCGACCTCGATCGGGGCGCTCATCGTAAGGACGCCATCATATCCGGTGACGCGGCCGTCCTTAATAAGGAAGTGGCAAAGCTCGGGGCTGGTCGCCTTCGATGAAACGCCGCCTGCGGCAAAGCGCAGCGGCGCGATTAGATCGACCATTGTTGAAAGCTCCTGAAGATGGCTGTGGCACCTCAAAAGCCCCGGCATTGCTGCCGGGGCGATCGAAGGCAAGCGCTGCGGTCTTCCGCAGTGACGCTCGCTCAGGCTTCGGCGGCAGCCGCAGCAGCAGCGGCGGCGAGCAGATCGTCGTCCGAAGCCTCGGCCGGGGCTTCCTGCGCCGCAGGGGCGGCCGGGGCCTTGGGGGCCTTGGGGGCCTTCGGGGCGGCCGGCGCATCCTTAGCCGCCTTCAGCTTGGCGATCAGGGCGGCGGCGGCTTCCTCGGCATTCGCCAGGGCGGCGGCGCGGCTTTCGGCGGCGATCCGATCGGCTTCAGCCTTGGCCGCAGCCTTGGCCTCGCGGGCGGCGACCTTGTCGGCCTTGGCCTGCGCCTTGGCGGCGATCTCCTCCGGCGACAGGCCGGCATTGCCGGAAGTCTCGGCCGCCCGGCGAGCCTTCAGCTCCGGCTTGCGGGCATGATAGTCGAGCCAGTTCAGATACTGCGAATAGCAGCTCGAGTCCGAAGTGCCGCCGCTGCCCCGATAGAGCTCGCGGACTTCCGCGATCAGGGGGACCGGATGGGCCTCGCCGGCTTCGCCGCGCAGGCGATAGAGGATGTCGCAGAAATCCCAGATGATGCCGGTCTTGCTGCCCGGCTCCGGGCGGACGAAGCCATTGATCTTCTCGCGCGCCGGGGCCTTCGGGGTCTTGGCGGCTTCGGCGGCAGCCAGGGCGGCGACGCTGGTATCGGTCGTGGTGGTCTCGGTATCGGGTTCCATGAAATGCTCCTGCTTGGTTGCTCGGGGAATGAAAGATTTCAGTGATGGCGATATTAGGGTTTGCGAAGTTAGATGCAACCCCCTTTTCCGAAAATAATGAGAAGCCGATCGATGGGGACATATTTTAGGTCCGGCCGGAAGCCCGCATCATGCGGCTGCGCTGCCGCGATCGGGGCTGCCGGCTTCCATGGCCCCTGCTTGTCCCAAAGGCTAGGCGTGATCGGCCTGATTTCGAATAGCGCGGGGATGTCCTTCGGAAGCTCCGACTTCGTGCATGTGACGATCAGGATTGGCTTTTTCTTCAGACTGACTTCAGCATGGCTGACCCATTCCTTCCCGCGCGCATAAAGCTTGGCATATTTGATGCCCGGCCCATCGTCGCGCTCTTCGAAGGTATAATAAGATCGCGCAGGATCAACGCAGATCGTTTCGAAGGGCATCCCGGTGGCAAGCGCTGCGCGGCCGGCTAGCGTTCGGGTATGGAAGATGCGCGCCATTTCACTTGCTCTCAAAGGGCCAATCGCAGGTCAGCAAATAATAAACGCCCCCGCCGATTGCGGCGAGGGCTAGCCCGGCGAGGACCCACCAAATCATGTCACATTCCCCATTTTGTCTCGCAGATCGGGCCGATGCCGCGCTCGACGCTGACCGGATCAGAAAGCTCCCGGCCGCAGCAGCAACAATTGCCGGTCTGCTTGCCATAAGCAATGCCAACCGCCAGGGGGTCCTTTGCCAATTCCTGAAGCTTGGCGAGGGTGCCTTCCGGGGCATCGCGGGAAGCGACAAATTTGCCGGCCTTCAGCTTGCCGAGATAAAGCTCGCCCTTGGTCACATAAAGCCAGCCTGCATTCACGCCATGATCCGGGGCCGGCTTGATATCGGCATCCGGGGTGCGGAATTTCAGCTTCTTAAGGCCGTTGCTGCGGGCGGTGTCGAAAAGCTTTTCGATCTGCGTCAAATCGCAATCGCCGGTCCGATCAGCTTCGCGCTTCGCCTTGGCGGCGGCGATCCGGGCGGGGGCTTCCGCCATGTCCTTGCGGATCATTTCAATCTGCCGCTCGGAAAGCTTGCCGCCCGCATTGAATTGCTCCTGAAGGCCGGCATAGAAGCTGCTGTGCTGCGCGCGATGGCCCATATAGGCAATCTCCGCATGATGAGCGTGCAGCCATTCGGCGGCATTGCGCTTCTGCGTCTCGCGCCCCTTATGCGCCGCAAGCTTGCCGGTGCTGACCTTGCCCGATCCGGCGCATTTGAAGCAGTTGCCGACCAAGCGGCCGGTATAGCTGTAGAAATTGCCGCGCCCCTTGCAGGCCGGGCACTGATGGGTCGGGGCGCTGCCGCCGTTCGCCATCTGAAGGCGGGCAAGCTTGGCGGGATCGGCGGCCGGACGGCCCCCGGTGGCAAGATCGTCGTTCAGCTCTGCGAAGAAATCGTCCATAGCGAATGCTCCCGTTCGATGCCCCTTTATGGCATGACGGATTTGTGGAGTCAAGCGCATGTTGTAAAATCGCCGCAGGCGATTTCTAGTACGGGATCGCATCCAAAAGATCGAGATAGCCTTCGCAGGGCACTTGCCCGACGACCACCTTGGCCGGGACCGCAGGCAGATTATATTTCAAGCAGCCGACGCCCGATTTCGGCAGATGGGCGCAGCTTAGGCATGTGGGCGTGAGCACGGCCAAATCCGTCTCTTCGATCCAAATATGCAGCATCGCTGAAAGGCTATCGAGCGGGGCGAAGCTAGCTGAATTATTTCGGCGGCGCATGGCTTAGCCTTTCTGAATAGGGTTGCCGGGATGGGGCGGGCGCTCTTCTGTGAAGGCAACCTTTCGGACGCTTGGATATTTCCCATGCTTGTCGCAGAAAATCCAAGTTGGTGTCATCAGCTCATGGGTGTGCGCAAGGCTTTCCAAAGTCGAAGCCGGGGCAGGCAGATAAGGCCGGCGCTTTTCCCAGAACTTTTTGGCAATTCGCATTGGCGGTCCTTCGTGATCCAAGCAAACNNNCGTTCGCTTTTCTCCCAAAGCATTCGTAGCTGACCTTAAGCATCATCGGCCGATCAGGCTTGTTATATGGGTCATATTCGACCTTAAGAACCTGATACCAATCGCAGAGAATTTCGACCTTTGGCTCTTCCCAGGCAACAGGCGACTCATTTGAAGCTGTCGAAGACTTCTTATCTTCGAAAATAAATTCATGATCGCAGGGCGGCGTCTCAGAAACATTTTCGCAGAAGCGCGCAGATGTATGATTATAGCAGCCGCATTTCGGGCAAATCTTGACAGGCATTTCGCCTGCGCCCTTTTTCCGCATGCCCGGAATGCGTGGATCATTGATCGGCCCGTTGCGGCGAATATTGTCCGCATAATCCATAACGCGGCAATTCCGCTTGCTGCTTGCCGCGATAGCCATCAGGCGGCCGGCGATCGTTTCGATATCATAGCCCGGCGCATAATCAGGGCGCGTGCCCCGGCCTAGAATTTGGACATTAAGGCCGCTGCTATCAGTCAGGCGCAGCAGCACAATAGCATCCACGTGCGGGCTATCGAAGCCCGTCGTCAAGATGCCATTATTCACGATGATCCGGGCTTCACCGCTGCGGAAGGCTTTGATGTTGGCGTCAATCTGATCCGCCTTCATCTTCGAATGAACGCCGACGACTGATTGCCCCCAGGATGCTAGCAGGGCGACCACATCTTCGACATGCTTAACGCCCGCGCAAAAGATCATCCAATGATCGCGGTCGTGCAGGACCTGCATGCATTCGTCTAGGGCCTGATAAGTCTTGTCCTGATCTTCAACAAGTTCTTCAATGTCCTTTTTATTGAAATCGCCGCCCGTGCGCCGAAGCTTGCTGTCATCATAGATGAAGCCGGTCGGCTTGCTGAGCAGAGGGACAAGATATCCTTCGCGGATCAGGCGCACAAAGGCTTCCCGGCCCGTCAAGTCATAGCTGATGCGCTGGAACATGCCACCGGGGTTGGTGAGCATCCCGCCTTTCATGCGAAACATTGTCGCGGTGAAGCCGACCGTCCGAAGCTGCCGATTGGTCAGCTTTAGGCCGTTGATAAAGCGCTGATAGTAGGTTTCATCCCCCGGCGCGATGGCGTGCGCTTCATCGACGAGCAAGATATGCTGCCGGCCGAATAGATGGGGGACCTTGCTTGCCGATTGAATGCCGCAGAAGGTGATCGGCGCGCCCGTCTGCTTCAGCCCTAGCCCGGCGCTATAGATGCCGACGGGGGCGTCCTTCCACTGCTTCAGCAGAGTCTCGGCATTCTGCTCGACAAGGTGCTGCGAATGCGTCGCCATGGTTATGCGAAGCATCGGGATTTCCTCGAGCAGCTCCTTGCATAGCATGGCCAGGCACAGGGCCTTGCCGCTGCCGGTCGGCATTCCGACAAGCAGATTTTCGTCCGGATGCACTTGCAGATCGGCGCGCACGGCGTCGACGGCTTCGCGCTGATAATAGCGCGGTGTCCTCATGTCACAGATCGATCGGCGCGGGCTTTGCCATATCGACCGGATCGACGGCCGGCTCGACCCAGAGGGCCATCGGGGCGAATTCATGGCCCAGGACGCGATAGATCAGCGTGCCCCCTTCGAGAAGCATTTTGATCTCAGCGACTTCGAGCTGAAAGGCGACCGCCGTCGAAGGCACCATGACCTTGCTGCCTTCCTGAAGCGGGATCATCTCCCGCTTGCCGTGCAGCGTTGCATATTCTTCCTGCTCTTCAGCAAGAACGACATTCGACCCCGGAATAATGACTGCTTGGACCATGATATCAGCCTTCGATTTGATCGTGTTGCGGGCAGCCCTCGATCTCTTTGTCTTCAGGGATCAAGGCGTTAAATTTATTGCATGCCCATCTGCCGCCGTCAACAGGCAGGCTATGCTTGCAGGTGCGGCAGTTGCGCTCAAGCGGTGCGCCATAATGACAATGTCTGCGGAAGTCGCAGAATTTGCATTTGAAGTTCGACGGCGAAGCATGGGCCATGCGCGGCGGGATGCCGCGATGCTCGATGATATATTGTGCTTTGTTGCGAATGACATTTGCTGCGCCGGGATCAGGCAGCAGAAGCTCCGGCATGATTTCGTCATCATCTTTGCAGACCGGCATATAAAGCGCGGCATCGGTCTTCAGCTCGTCCATATAAATGACGGTCTGTGCCCAATGGGTTGCTTTGCCGTCCTTGATCGCATTGACGCTGACATCTTTGTATCTATCGTAGCTGTGCGTCTTGAATTCGCAAAGGATGCGCGCGGATATGCTGAGCCCATAAGGCTCCAAGCATGGCACCCCGGTGGCAATGCCATCGCAGCCGCCGCCGAAATGGTCCTTGTAGCCGATAAAGCGAAATTGCTTGCCCGTAGCAGGATCGAGCTCCTGAACTTCAGCGCCCGCGATCCGCAGCAGCCCGGCCAGGCGGGGCTCCTCATCATGCCCACGCTCGAATAGGCGCAGCATGCGGCCCTCGAAGCGCGTGAAGCCGGCCCATCGCCAGCCGTACCATATCTCCCGCAGGCATTCTTTGCCGATCACAGATGCGCCTAGATGGCGGCGTGGGCCTTCGATCGGATGCGCCGGCATGCCCTGAAGCTCGATGATGCTGTCAATGAGCTGGATCAAGGCGGGAAGCTTTGGCATTTAGGGGACCGCGCAAAGATAAAGGGCACCGCCGAGGTAAGGCAAAACCTCCTCGCGGCTGGGGATCGGACAGTCGCCGGCGAACGGCTTCGTCTGAATAAGAAAGAAAGTATTCTTCTTATGGCAGAGCGCAACTGTCTGATGAACTGTGCAGGCGTCAAGCTTCCTGCTCTCCAGCATGTGATTGATGGCGAGCCGCGACATAACGTCGAAGGAAGCTGCCACCGGGGAAGCAGCGAGGCAGGCGAAGGCAGCTAAGACATAAGGCTTCATAACGATCTCCTTTCATGGTTGGAAATCGTAACTATGCCACGTCTAGTCCTTAGTCAAGCCCCCGACGAACATGCGGACATCTTCTGCGCTGAAGCAATGATCTTCCCGCAGCTTATAGACCGGAAGCCCGCCATATTCGAAGGTCGACAAATAGATCGCCCTGCGCGAAAGCAGAACTGCAATTTCTGCATGGCTGAATTCGAGGATTTTGGTGCCGATGATGATGTGGCGCATTTGATCCTCGCGAAGATGAATGGCCCCCGGCCTTGGAACGCACCAAATGCATTTTCCGTTGTGGCCGGGGGTTGCTTCAGGCTGGGTTGTAAGGCCGCCTGAATTTACTGCCCGCCTGCGTTCAGCCAGGAGGGGACGCCGCCAGCTGCCGGGGCATCGGCGGCCGGGG
>FSSH01000670.1_pt1 | contig 28630 bp, 27 predicted proteins | sample 1166101 | NCBI WGS metagenome assembly FSSH01 (sample SAMEA32972668, study PRJEB13176) | freshwater metagenome | biome: Drinking water system; feature: Biomass in drinking water that filtered by 0.45 um membrane; material: drinking water | place: USA | collected 2012-12-20 | depth 0 m
GCTCGTTGACCATTTCCAAGGTGGGCATCCGCCCCCGAACAATCCGTTCCTGACTATTAAAATCATAGACTCTGGCCGAGCCTCGACTATAGTCATCGTCAACCCCGGTATCGACGTCGCCGTCGTCCACGCCATGCAGTAGCGCATCGATTTCATCTTGAGATAATAGATCGGCGGTTGACATTTATTGCATTACAAATTCAGTGAAATACACATCTTTAACGGTATTTTTACCGGCCATTTTTTCTAAAACCTTGCCAATTTCTGCCTGCATCATGGCTTTTAGTTCTTGCTTCCCTTCCAACGTTTTGGCTTTTTCAGCGCCAATTGCACTGATTGCCATCAATAAATTATTGCGTATCATGGGCTCATGCTTTTTCATTGCATCCTTACTAGCCTCGCCTTTCATCAGTATTGTCAGAGAAATTCTGATGACTTTTGCGCCAGAGCCTGCGGGGAAATTAACCAATAATGGGGTTGGTAAATCATAATAAACATCAGGCTCAGCGACTTTTTCGTGGTCGGTTTCTTCTTCGTGTGCGGCTTCTTCCTTATGCTCTTCCTTGCCGTGCTTGGCATCCCCTTCTTCTTTATGCTCAGCGTCGGCTGGCTTGTTCAGAAAGAAATAAGCCCCACCTCCCGCACCCGCCAAAACCAGCACAACCGCAGCAATTATTACGATCATTTTTTTGGAAGACTTCTTACCTTCGTCTTTCCCTTGGGCTTCTGCCATGTTCCACCTTTTAATTTTTTACAGCACAATATGCGCCAAAATACTTAAGTTCCATCAGACAACTGCCCTAAAAACAGCTGGATTCGATCATACAAGAAAAAACATCGTTTTAGAATAATAGTATAGCCGTCACTGGAAAGCAGTTAGGCAAAAAGCGGGGTTCAGGTATGCAAAAAATACCTGGAGGAATTGTAGCTCTTAAGTCAAGTTTTTGACTCAGATTATGAATATTTTACAGAGAGGACTGCAAAGACCTAGCGGCCTTTGCAGCTTTATCAAGATATTACAGCGAATTGACGGCGTTTAATTCTTGGAAGGCTTGCTCTAAACGAGTCACCATGCCAACTTGGCCGGCACGTTGCCAAACACGGGGGTCATAGTATTTTTTGTTCGGTTTATCGGCACCTTCCGGGTTACCGATTTGGCCTTGCAAATAAGCTTCGTTTTTCTTGTAAAACTCCATCACACCAGCCCAGGAAGCCCATTGGGTGTCGGTATCGATGTTCATTTTAACGACGCCGTAGCTGATAGATTCTTTAATCTCTTCTGGAGAAGAGCCTGAACCGCCATGGAACACGAAGTTCAATGAGTTTTGCGGCAAGCCGAATTTTTCCGAAACGTATTTTTGCGAGTTAGCCAAAATTGTCGGCGTCAATTTAACGTTACCTGGAGAGTAAACACCATGAACGTTACCGAACGAAGCCGCGATAGTGAATCTGTGACTGATTTTGCTCAGTTGCTCGTAAGCGTAAGCAACATCTTCCGGCTGGGTATACAGCGCAGAATGATCCATACCGCTGTTGTCGACACCGTCTTCCTCGCCACCGGTACAACCCAATTCGATTTCCAGAGTCATACCCATTTTGGACATGCGCTCCAGGTACTTACCGCAGATTTCGATGTTTTCTTGCAGACTTTCTTCGGAAAGATCCAGCATATGCGAGCTAAACAATGGCTTACCGGTTGCAGCGAAGTGTTTTTCGCCCGCATCCAACATACCGTCAACCCATGGCAGCAATTTTTTTGCAGCATGGTCGGTATGTAAAATAACCGGTACGCCGTAATGTTCAGCCAGAGCATGCACGTGATGAGCACCGGAAATCGCGCCAACAATTGAGCAACCCTGTCCTTCCAATTTCAAGCCTTTACCGGCAACAAATGCCGCGCCACCGTTGGAGAACTGAATCACTACCGGTGACTTTACTTTTGCCGCCGCTTCCAATACCGAGTTGATGGTATCGGTGCTGATCACGTTCACAGCAGGTAAAGCAAATTTGTTCTCTTTGCAAATTGCAAAGATTTTTTGTACATCTTCACCGGTTACGACACCGGGCTTAACAACATCTAATATTTTCTGAGACATGCCATAAATCCTGCTTAGGAATCGGATTGCTCAATAAACAGGCAACCCGAGAAATTCGTGATGAAACACTGGCAACGAGATCAACTCGCTGCCAGCTATCTTTTTAAGCTTCCAAACTAGCCAAACGCTCTGACAACAATTTTTCCAAAGCTTCTAAAGCTTTGGCGAAACCGTCGATACCTTCCGCCAATTTTTCTTTTGCCATACGGTTTTCTTCGTGCATACGCTCAAAAGTAGCTTTATCGACTGTGATTTTTTCAATCGTCGCATTTGCAGCATTTGCAGGATCCAGTTTACGCGGCAGGTCACCTTCAACAGATTGCAGTTCAGCCAACAAAGATGGCGCAATAGTCAATAAATCACTACCGGCCAGTTCGGTAATTTCGCCTATGTTTCTGAAGCTTGCGCCCATTACTTCGGTTTTATAACCGAATTTTTTGTAGTAGTTGTAGATTTCAGTTACCGACAATACGCCTGGGTCTTCGGTTGGCGCGTAAGAGTCGCGACCGGTATCTTTTTTGTACCAGTCCAGAATACGACCAACGAACGGAGAAATCAGAGTAATACCGTTTTCCGCGCAAGCAATCGCTTGGTGCAAACCAAACAACAACGTCAAGTTGGTGTGAATGCCTTCTTTTTCCAATACAGCAGCAGCTTGGATACCTTCCCATGTTGCAGCAATTTTGATCAGCACGCGCTCTTTAGAAATGCCGGCGGCTTCGTATTGTTTAATCAGGTCCCGGCCTTTGGCAATGGTGCCTTCAGTATCGAAAGACAAGCGCGCATCGACTTCGGTTGATACACGGCCTTCGATGATTTCCAATATTTTGAGACCAAAAGATACCGCCAAACGGTCAAAGGCCAAAGAAACAACATCTGCGGCTGAAGCGCCAGCCCCCAGGGTTGCTCTTGCACCTTTCAAAGTATCATCAACGATACCTTGATACTGCGGCATTTGCGCGGCAGCGGTAATCAATGATGGATTGGTGGTCGCATCGCGTGGTTTAAATGTTTCAATCGCTTGAATGTCACCGGTATCGGCAACAACAACAGTCATTTCGCGGAGTTGTTCGAGTAAATTTTTTGCCATAGGACTATCCTCAGATGTGTTATTAATTTTTCCCCCTAGTTTGAACCGAGCTTTACAAGTTAAAGATGTTCAGCAATTCTTGCAGGAGATTTATTGCAAAAGAGTCCCTGGTGATGAAACTCTATTTTTAGATATATTGATAAGACTGAATCGCCACTTGGCATATATTCAAAGCCGAAAAGCACGCTTTAAAACATACAAAGTGGCGATTACTTAAATCTACCGGATGAGAGTTAACGCTTAACCCTTAAGTTCCAGCGATCAGCATCATAAACCAGATGCTATTAACCTTTATCACGCAAATACTTTTCCACGCCGGTCGCTTTCGCAGCGGCCGCTTCCCTGTCTCTTACGATTTGCTTCGCCATGTATTTGGCAACACCTGTAGCAGGATTGGAATCTTGTTTTTCCAAGTATTTGGCAACACCGGTTTTATTGGCACCCATTTTTTCCAGATACTTTTCCACACCTGTTGCACCAGATGCAACTTGGTAATCACTTGCTGAAGAAGCTTTGACACTTTTAGGCGATTTTTTGTTGTAGATAAAAAATCCGGCTACTGCCAACAAAACCAAGCCGATGTAGGAAAAATCGGAAGACGCAGCTTTTTCTGTTTGTATAACATCTACTGCTGCTTCCACAGAAGTTGTGGAGACAGATGAGCTTGACGATTTAGCCGCACTTGGTGCTGCCGCGCTATGCTTATACTCAGCATCGCTGTATAACACTTTAGGTTGGAAATTCGTCGCTGGGAAAGCTGGATCTGCTTCAACTTCTTTCGCAGCTGGTTTTGCCGCGGGTGCTGCTGTAGCAGCTGGTGCCGCTTTGCTGTCGTTGTATTCAGGATTGCTATAGAGTACCTTTGGCTGATAATCAGCCGCTGGATAATCCGATCCGGCCATAGCTAAGGAACTGGTCAGCATTAGAGCTGCCATCACGCCTTTCGTTAATTCATTTCTTTTCACGTCTATCACCTATGCTGTTAGAAACGTGAGGCTTCGATCATTTAATCCAAGCCTCACCTAAGTTTACAAAATTAAAGAACGGCTTCCACATTAGCGACGACATTGTCCACGGTAAAGCCGAACTCTTTGAAGAGTTGACCTGCCGGGGCCGATTCGCCGAAACGGTCCAATCCTACGACTCTACCCGCGCTGCCGGCATATTTCCACCAGCTGTCGGTCACTCCCGCTTCTACTACCACGCGCTTGGTGACGCTTGGCGGCAATACGCTGTCTCGGTACGCTTGGTCTTGCGCTTCGAAGACGTTGGTCGATGGCATGGACACCACGCGGATTTTTTTGCCCTTCGCGCTCAAGGCGTCAGCGGCTTTCACGGCCAATTCGACTTCGGAGCCGGTGGCGATGATGATCGCGTCTGGTGCACCGTCGCTATCTTTCAGGATGTAGCCACCTTTGCTGATACCGTCGATCTGTGCTTGGCTGCGGGCCATGTGTTGCAGGTTTTGACGGGAGAAGATCAGGGTGCTCGGTCCATCTTGACGTTCAATGGCGGCTTTCCAGGACACTGCCGACTCAACGGCGTCGCAAGGGCGCCAGACTTGCATGTTGGGGATCATGCGCAGGGTGGCGGTTTGTTCGACGGGTTGGTGGGTCGGGCCGTCTTCGCCCAGACCGATGGAGTCGTGGGTGTAGACGAAGATGGTCGGGATTTTCATCAACGCGGCCATGCGCAGGGCGTTACGGGCGTATTCGCTAAACATCAGGAAGGTAGCGCCGTAGGGTTTGAAGCCGCCGTGCAGGGTCAGGCCGTTCATGATGGCGGACATACCGAATTCACGCACACCGTAGTAGACGTAGTTGCCATCAAAGCCCGGCTGGTTGACGTCTTTGCAACCGGACCACAGGGTCAGGTTGGAACCGGCTAGGTCGGCGGAGCCGCCCAGCAGTTCAGGCAACAGGGGACCAAAGCCGTTCAGGGTGTTTTGCGAAGCTTTACGGCTGGCGATGGTTTCGCCTTTTTCGTTGACAGCGGCGATGAAGGCGCTGGATTTTGCCGCCCAATCGGCCGGCAGTTCATTTTTGATCACGCGGCGCTCGAATTCGGCAGCCAGTTCAGGATGAGCCGTTTTATATGCCGCAAATTTATCGTTCCAGGCGCTTTCCAGTGTCGCACCTTTGGCGTTGGCGTCCCAACCGGCTTTGATGTCGGCAGGGATTTCAAACGGCGCATGCGGCCAACCCAGGTTTTCACGGGTCAGGGCAATTTCGGCTTCACCTAAGGCTGCACCATGGCATTCTTCTTTGCCTTGTTTGTTCGGCGAACCGAAGCCGATGGTGGTTTGGCAACAAATGATGGTCGGTTTGTCTGTGACTTTTTTCGCGGCTTCGATGGCGGCTTTGACGGCATCGGCGTCGTGACCATCCACTTTAGGAATAACGTGCCAGCCGTAGGCTTCGAAGCGTTTCGGGGTGTCGTCCAGGAACCAACCTGAGACATGCCCATGACCACGCACTTCACCATCAATGGAGATGTTGTTGTCGTCGTAGAAGGCGATCAGTTTGCCCAGTTTCATGGAGCCGGCCAGCGAGCAGGCTTCGTGAGAGATACCTTCCATCAAGCAGCCGTCACCCAGGAAGACGTAGGTGTGGTGGTCGACGATATCGTGACCGGGACGGTTGAATTGGCCGGCCAGGGTGCGTTCTGCCAAAGCAAAACCCACGGCATTGGTGATGCCTTGTCCCAAGGGACCGGTGGTGGTTTCGACGCCGTCGGTGTAGCCGTATTCAGGGTGTCCGGGGGTTTGCGAGTGCAGTTGGCGGAACTGTTTCAGTTCTTCGATCGGCAGATTGTAGCCGGCCAAGTGCAACAAGGAATAAATCAGCATGGAGCCATGACCATTGGACAGGATGAAGCGGTCGCGGTTCGGCCATTTAGGGTTGCTGGGGTTGTGTTGCAGAAAATCGTTCCACAATACTTCTGCGATGTCGGCCATCCCCATCGGTGCACCAGGGTGCCCTGAGTTGGCTTTCTGTACGGCGTCCATGCTGAGTGCGCGGATGGCGTTCGCTAAGTCTCGGCGCGAAGGCATGTTGGTCTCCTTTTTATTTTGTTATTTTAGTTGTGACATTCGATCTCTCAAAAGTCACTCTGGCTGAGGCTGGTAAATACAAGGAAGACCAAAACCACACTCTCGTTCGTTCAGACTGCTGGCATCGGTATCGCCTTGACACCCGAATATAATGCAAAACCTGTGACCGAATTTCTCCGATCACAGGCTTACACGCTAAAGTTATTCCAAATTGGCGTGTCTCGATCTCATTTCTTCTTCGGCAATGCCCTTATCATGAATCACATGGGAAATTGTCGCTTCTAAGAAAAATAAAGTAGACAATTCAAACACAGTACCCATAGGCATGCCTTTGACTTTACCGTATTGCTCAGTTCTGCCGACTTGCAGAGTGACATCAGCCATGTCGCCAATCGTCGAGTCGTCCTTAGCCGAAATCAACAAGATTTTTGCGCCGACTTCTTTGGCTTTTTTAGTAAAGGCAATCAGCTGCTCAGTTTCGCCAGAGCCGGAAATAATGATCAACAAATCGCCAGTCTTAATACTGGGAGTAACTATTTCACCAACGACACTTACATCGTAGCCACCATGCATCAAACGCATAGCAAAGAAGTTACCGACCAGCTTAGAACGACCAGCGCCCGAAATAAATATACGTTTGGCTTGATCCAGCATGTCGACCAACGCTTTGTCGTGCGAGTCGGGTGTCGCTTCCAGTATCCCTGAAATTTTGTCAATAATTAACTGCTGATGCATGACTTATACCGCCGCCGCATCAACCAATTCACGGATTTCACGAGCAGCTTCAGCAGGTGAAGGCGCGCCGTAGATAGCCGCACCGACAACGATAATGTTGGCGCCCGCTTCAACGACTTGTTGTACAGTGGCTTGTTTGATACCACCGGCAACAGAAATGCGGACATTCAGGCCTAAACGAGCGATGTCGTTCAGATCAGTAAACGGTGTGTGACCGGCTGCTTGCGCGTCCAAACCTGTGTGAATGCCAACAATTTGCGCGCCCAATTTAACAGATTCTTTAGCGCAGTCGGCTTTGTCGGCCACGTTGATCAAGTCGATTTGAGTTTCAGCGCCGTGTGTTTTCGCGGCTTTAATAACGCCAGCTACAGTCGCCATACCCGATACGCCCAATACGGTGCAGATGTCAGCGCCAGCTGCATAGAACGCACCGGCTTCGTATTCACCTGCGTCCATGGTTTTCAGGTCAACCAACAACAATTTGTCTGGGTAACGTTGTCTCAATTCTTTGACCAAATTGATACCGTTGTATTTAATGCAAGGAGTGCCGATTTCAAATATATCGACATAAGGTGCTACTTGATCTGCCAACGCAACTGTTTGGTTGAAATCTAGTGAGTCCAACGCCATTTGAATTAATGGTCTTGCCATGTGATGTGCTCCGAAAGTTTTAATTTTTAGTAATAGCCGATTCTTGCAAATTGCCATAACCCGCTAGGCTTGTCACGTACGTGTGATGCATTTGTAACTGTAAGATAGAAATGGGATATATGTCAATGCTTAGCAACGCCGGGCCGTCTGCTGATTGCCCTGACAAATCGTTACTAGACAATTCTGTGCTGAAAACTTAGACCGAACAACCCTGCACGTAATCCGTACGATATTGAATTTTCATTTTAGGATTCGCAGCTTACAAGCTGATAAATTTCGATATTTTTTTGGCTCGCCGCCCTGGTTTCTAGCGACGCGCTAATTGGACGGGCTTAGTCGCCAGCTATCGGCACTCTAACCAACGGAGATTGACCGTCGGCAAAAATATGAAAAAGTCATGTTTCCCGCCAAAAACAACCTCGGCAAAGATTACTTGAAACGGCTATTTTTTGCCTTATGGCCGGAAGAAATTGTCAGACAACGATGCGCGAGCTTATCCCGCAAATTAAACGCGCCAGGCATTCTGGTCAGCGAGGCAAATCTGCATGTCACGCTGTTGTTTTTAGGGCGAATTTCTTCTGAACAACAAGCTTTAGTGACAGCCGAGGCTGGGAAATTGCCGGTTCACTCGATGAGCTTAACCTTTGATCGCCTGTGCTTCTGGAAAAAGCCTGCCGTCCTATGCTTAACCGCCAACCAATTCGATCAAAACGTATCGGTATTGAACGAAAGCTTAACCCTTATAGCAAGACAACAGGGAATAGCCGTCGAAAACAGGCCGTTTAAGCCGCACGTTACTTTAGTAAAACGCGCCAATTCGGAACTTGAGCTTGATTTCGCCCCCATTGTTTGGCGATCAAACGGACTTTGCTTGATAGAATCCTGCTTAGGTTCAAATGGCGTTGAATACAGGGTAATCCAACGCTGGATAACAAGCTAAATAACCAAAAATGGAGATTGATTGTGCCTTTTTTAAAACTAAGCACCACCCTTACTCTCAGAGCCGAACAGAAATCCAAGATGTTAGGTGAGTTGTCACAACTTATGTCCAAACAGACCGGCAAACCCGAGAGCTACGTCATGATCTGCATTGCAGAAGGCAACTCCATGTTGTTTGCCGACAGCCAAGCCCCCCAGGCGTATCTGGAATGCAAAAGCATTGGGCTGAGCAGCAATCAAGCTAAAAGCCTATCCAGCTCAATATGCCATTTGCTGAATAGTCGCCTTTCGATTCCTCAAGATCGGGTGTATATCGAGTTCAGCAATTGTCCGGCTGATTATTGGGGCTGGAACGGCTCGACGCTTGGCTAACCCCCTCGGGGACGACCAGAGATTCACAGTAGTTACGCAAAAGTTAAGTAGGACTGGTCGGAAATTTAGACCAGGAGGAGTTGGCGCGCCGACTCAAGCACGCCAACTCAGTCGCTTTATTTTGGTTTTTTAGGCTCTTGGGGCTTTTCCGGATTCTCGGGCTTCTCGATTTTTTCAGGCATAGCGGGAGCAGAATCCCCAAACAGAATATTCTTCTCATTCTGTTGGACGGTTTTTTCGCCAATTCCGGACACATTTTCCAAGTCTTTCAATGTCTTAAAATCGCCATGTTCCTTACGGTATTGAACTACCGCCTCGGCTTTCTTCGGCCCTATTCCCGTCAACGCCTTGGAAATTGTTTCGGCATCCGCTTGGTTGATATTGATCGGTTCGGCAAATACAGCAAAAGAATACAGCATAAAAAGTACAAATAACTTTTTCATGGATTTTCTCCGATTGGATTAACAAAGAATGCCTGGGCGAATCAGCGCGCCACCCCAGCAGCTGATTTTGCAGACTAGGAAATATTAGCCTGTTCTTTGAATTTTACAATTTAAAAACAAAAATCCACTGACTAACCGACGCTAGCAACAATTACAGCGCGAACCGGTGCCGGCAGGCCTTCGCAAGTCAGATCGGCGGAATGGGGATCGAGAAAATCAGCTAAAGAATGGAACCGCATCCATTCCGTACTTCGCTGCTCTTCTACTGAGGTTTTGGAAACATCTACCAAGCGAATATTATGATAACCGCAACGACCCATCCATAACATCAAAGCTGAGCAGCTCGGCAAAAACCAAACATTGCGCATTTGCGCATAGCGCCCCTCGGGTACAACTACTTGCGCGGCATTGCCTTCGACCACCAGGGTCTCCAAAATCAATTCACCGCCCGGGCGCAAACAGCCTTTCAATTCCAGCAAATGATCGATAGGCGAGCGCCTGTGATACAACACCCCCATTGAAAACACCGTATCGAACACACCCATGTTGGGTGGCACATCTTCAATCCCCAGTGGCAAAAGATAAATCGGCGCTTCGCCGTGAAGTTTATGGATAGCTTGGAACTGCATCGCGCTGAGCAAAGTCGGGTCAATGCCAATCACCAATCTCGCTCCTGCACCGAGAATCCGCCAACAATGATAGCCATTGCCGCAACCGACATCCAAAACCAACCGGTTCCGTAGCGGCGCGATCTGGTCCTTTACTCGATCCCACTTCCAATCCGAACGCCATTCAGTATCAATATCGATACCAAATATCCGGTAAGGACCTTTCCGCCAAGGGTGCAGCTGCATCAATTGTTCTCGCAAATTCTCCCGCATCTCGTTGGAAATATCCTCTGTCTGACCTATTCTGACGCCATCCAATAAATCGACATTCGAATGCGCCAAGTGCGGCATAGCGTCTATCGCCTTCTGCCAGCGTTTTAAATCGCCATGCGACGAATCCGCAAAAGCCGTCGCCAATTGCTCAGGCAAACGGCTCACCCATATTTCGCCGCCAGCCTCTGCCAGGGCGCGAAAAAGGCCATGGTATTTGGTCATTTCAACGCAATCATCGAAGCAAAGTTGAAATACTGAAACCAAACCTCAGCACTGCCGAACCCGGCAGCTTTCAAACGCTGTTGATGGGCGGCAAAGGTTTCTGGAATCAGCACATTTTCCAGCGCGCTGCGCTTTTGGCTGATTTCCAGTTCACTATAGCCTTGAGCTTTTTTAAATAAATGATGCATATCGATCTGCAGAGCCTGCTGCCGAGCATCCTCGAACGCTAGTTTTTCCGACAAAATCAAAATCCCACCTGGCAATAATCCACGATAGATACCAGCCAAAAAAGCCTGACGATCGGCCAGAGGAATAAACTGCAAGGTAAAATTCAGCACTACCACCGAGGCATTGCTAATTGCAATGTCACGAACATCGGCACACAAAATATCTATCTCGACTTCGCCTGAGGCAATCGACAGATTTTGCCGACATTGTTCGGCCATAGCCGCTGAACAATCCACAGCTACGATTCGGCAGTTCTTAGCGGTGATCTGCTGACGCATAACCAAGGTCGCCGCACCTAAAGAGCAGCCCAAGTCGTAACAAATGCTATCGTCTTTGGCGAAGCGCGCCGCCAATAAACCGATTGCCGAGATGATGGTGCTGTAACCTGGAACCGAGCGCTGGATCATGTCCGGAAAGACTTTGACAACAGCTTCGTCAAAGGCGAATCTGCTGATGTCACCTAGCGGACTGGCATAAAGAGAATCTTTAGCGGATTGCATACTGGTGAAGATTCCCGATCAACCGAAACGGCGGAATCGGGAACGTTAGAAAGGGAAAAACTTATGAATTGTTCTTGCTATTTAGCGCTTCGGTATTGCGTTTAGCCAATTGATTAATGACTTCTTGCAAAGAACCGGTGCGCTCCACTTCGTTTTTGAAACTAGTACGGTAGTTGGTCACCAAACTCACCCCTTCAATCATAATGTCGTAGGCTTTCCACTGACCTTTGACGTTCAGCATTCGGTAGTTGACGGCGATTGGTTGTAAACCGGGCTGCAGCACTTCGGTTTTTATTAATACTTTTCTTTCGTCTTCTTCGGGAGTAATCGGCAAAAATCGCACCGACCAGTCTTTAAATTCAAAAAAAGCTCGGGAATACGTCCTAATCAACAACACCTGAAACTCTTTTTTAAAGCTCTCTTTTTCAGCCGGAGAAGCATCCTTCCACATTTTCCCCAACACCAGCGAGGAGATAAGATCGAAATCCACGTTCGGATAAATCACTTCCTGAACGAAGGCATTGATTTTTTGGAAATCCTGCGGGAAGGACGGATCCTGCAAGCGTTGCTTCAACTTATTGGACGCATCCTCTATAGCGCGCTGTGGCTCGCTCAAATCGGCTGCAGCAGCAGGTAAAGACAAAAGCAATCCTGCAAACAAACTAAAAACCACTACAAATATAAAATGCATATGACGTTTGATATTCATAAAAACCATCTCAAAAAAGTACCGCTGGCTAATTTCAACCGCCTTCATTCGATACACTGCTAAAATAAATGTCGAAGCACTAACCAGGCTCCAGATTCCAACTAACCCGTTGGGCTAGCGACTGCCCTATTATATTACTATGGAAGAGATGTCACACCCTAACGACTTTTTCCCTGCTACCCGTATGCGCAGGATGCGTTATTCAGCCTTTTCCAGAAGGCTGATGCGGGAAAACAGCCTAAGTAGCGACGACTTGATTTGCCCGCTATTCGTTATCGAAGGCAATAAAAAACAAGAAGCTGTCACCTCCATGCCGGGTGTAAACAGATTATCCATCGACCTGCTGCTGAGCGAAGCCGAATCATTGCTAAAGTTGGGCATTCCCGCGATCGCCCTATTTCCAGTAACCGATCCGGACAAAAAGTCCTTAAGTGCAGAAGAAGCTTACAACCCTGACGGCTTGGCACAACGTTGTGTTAGGGCCTTGAAAAAGGCGCTGCCGGAATTAGGCGTTATTACGGACGTGGCGCTGGACCCTTTCACCTCTCACGGCCAGGACGGACTGCTGAACGACAGCGGCTACGTAGTCAACGACGAAACGGTCGAGATCCTCGGCAAACAGGCTTTGTCACATGCCGAAGCCGGCGCAGACATCGTCGCCCCTTCCGACATGATGGACGGTCGTATTGGTGCGATAAGAAGCGTTTTGGAATCGCATGGTCATATCAACACCCGAATTCTGGCCTATTCGGCCAAATACGCATCCAGCTTCTACGGCCCTTTCCGCGATGCGGTGGGCTCGGCCGGCAATTTGGGCGGCGGCAATAAGTACAGCTACCAAATGGACCCGGCTAATTCGGATGAGGCCTTACGGGAAATTGCACTGGATTTACACGAAGGCGCCGATATGATCATGATCAAGCCAGGCATGCCTTATCTGGACATCATCCGCCGCGCCAAAGAGCGTTTCGGCGTACCAACCTTTGCTTATCAGGTCAGCGGCGAATACGCGATGCTGAAAGCAGCCTCGCAAAACGGCTGGCTGGACGAGCAGCAAGTAGTGATGGAATCCTTGCTGGCATTCAAGCGCGCCGGCTGCGACGCCATCCTGACTTATTACGCGAAATCCGCTGCCCAGTGGCTAAAACAACAATAACTATAAATGCGGCTCCTGCATGAACCAATACCCTGATAAGTACGACGATAATTTCACTGGATGTCCGCCTGAGCAGCACCAAGGTCAATTCGGTTTGCAGCAGGTAGTCTTTATTCTGCCGATTTTTTTGTCGGTGTTTGCGCTTGCCATTACCGACTTCCCCCCCCACGACGCCTATGGCTACTGGCTATTCATGGTGCTTGTGTTTGGCATGCTATCTACCCTCGCCTCCTGGCTTCACACAAAAACCAGCGAATACGACTTTGGCGACATCGTTAAAGCCCAAAGTCTGCATTGGCTGCATGCCCTGCCTGTACTGAGTGCCACCTCATTGCTTAACGAATCCGGGCAGTTGTCCGACAGCAGCGCCAGCCTGGTGTTTTTACTGATCCTGGCCTTGGCGAGCATGCTGAATGGCATCCGGATCGGTTGCCTACTTTGCTTCTTCCTGGCGATCTGCGCACTGATAGTCGCCTATTCCGAGAACTTTATGTCGATCAGTATTGCACTGGGCGTCCTGGTGATAACCTGCGCCTTCCTCCGCGACTATTGGCACGGCAAATACCTTATCGCTCATGAAAAATGATCATTATGCGGTGTTCGGCCAGCCGATCAGCCACAGTAAATCTCCGCGCATCCATAGGCTATTTGCCGATCAAACCGGCGAACTCATTGACTATGCCGCCCAAGAAGTCCCAGCGGAACAGTTTAAAGAGGCGACGGCGCATTTTTTTGCCGAAGGCGGCAAAGGCTTGAATTGTACCGTTCCGCTTAAGGAATTGGCGTGGCAATATGCCAACCAACTGACAGAACGCGCCCGCCTAGCAAAAGCCGTTAATACCTTAGCCTGCCAATTGGATGGCAGCATTTTAGGCGACAACACTGATGGTATGGGTTTAGTGAAGGACTTGACGATAAACCATGGCATCCCCCTGAAGGGAGCCAAAATTCTGATTCTGGGCGCAGGCGGCGCCAGCCGCGGCATCGTGCTTCCCTTGCTAGAACAACAGCCGTCGGCATTGGTAATCGTCAATCGCACCTCAGATAAAGCCGCAGCGATTGCCGCCGATTTCGCCACGCTGGGCTCAGTGCGAGCATGCGATTACCCTAGCCTGGTAAACCAACAATTCGATTTGATCATCAACGCCACGTCGGCCAGCCTCAGCGGCGAATTGCCGCCCTTGCCAGCCGCACTTTTAAGCACAGGCGGTAGTTGCTACGATTTGGCTTATGCCAACCAAGCCACCGCATTTGTGAAATGGGGCTTAGCCAATAACGCCGCTAAGAGCTTGGATGGCCTGGGTATGCTGGTGGAACAGGCTGCTGAAGCTTTTTATGTCTGGCGAGGCGTCCGTCCGCACACTGCGCCCGTGATCGATCTATTGAGCAAAGAGCGAGAATTCAACAATACTAAGGGATGAAACTATTGACCGGGGCGATGTCCATGGTAACAATCTCCCCAAACCGCCCGCCATTAACGTTTACTGGAAAAATATGAGTGGAATCAGAGCTTTTTTTGAAAAATCCCATGCGAAAGACAAACCGCCGCGCAATGGGCAACGCATCACGCCAGAAACTCTAAAGCAGTTATTCCCCATCAGGAATTTAAGCGACGAGATATTACAAACGTTCTCTACAGAGAATCACGTCGAAACGTTGCAGGCAGGCAGCACCTTATTTAGCGTCAACCAGCAAGCAACTTGTGCGATGTATCTGCTGCGCGGCACTGTGGTTTTGGCCGACCACAATGGCAAAAGCTATGAAATATCCGCTGGCAGTGCACAAGCAAAGTTCCCAATCTGCAGCGGCATCAAGCATACCGCTACCGCCACCGCCAAAACAGAGATCGACCTGCTGCGGGTTTCCCTGAAAATCATGTTGACGCCCAGCCGCCAAGACCACGGCAAACTGTCTATTCCGGAAGAGTTACATAGCAATCGACTGTTAACGCTATTCGTCGAACACTTCGAGAATAATGACCACGAGATAGAAATCCCCTCTTTACCCGAAGTGGCGATCAACCTCCGCAAAGCCATACAGAAAGATGTCAGCATTGATGAAGCAGTTAAAATCATCCAGTTGGATCCGGCTATTTCCGCCAAATTGATAGAAGTCGCCAATTGCCCCTTGTACCTGACCGCCGTGCCGGCGAAAAACTGCAAGGACGCAGTCGTGCGTATCGGCTTGAATGCCACGCGTAACCTGGTGACGGCGCTGAGTATGAAGCAGATTTTTAAAAGCAAATCGCCACTGATTAAAAATCATCTGGAAGACCTTTGGAAACAAAGCCTTTATCTGTCCGGCCTTTGCCATGTTCTGGCCAGCCATAGCTTGCAGCAAAATCCAGAAAATGCCTTGTTGGCCGGCTTGGTTTGCGACATTGGCGTGATTCCATTTCTAAGTTTTACTGCGAATTTACCACCCGAATACCATATCGACGCGGAAATCTTGGAAGCGATGCCCATTATCAAAGGCCCGGTTGGTGCAGTGGTATTGAAAGAATGGGATTTCGCCGAAGAATTCATCGATGTAGCCAAATCGTCCAGCGACTGGTTTCAAAACAGCGGCGACACCTTATCGGTCACCGATATAGTAGTACTATCCCGACTCCATGCCTTAATCGGTAAAAAGGCCACTGCCGATTTGCCGGCAATCACAGCCATACCGGCGGCGGCCAAGTTGAAAAACTTCTCTTTGTCCCCGGAAAATACCTTGGCCATCCTGCACGATGCCAAAACCAAAATTCACGAAGCATTGAGCATATTTTCGTCTTAGCCGCATGATCTGGAAATTTTTTAAAAAATCCCCGGATACAACGCCACCCGAGATCAGCGCAGCAGAAGCGACAGTCAGCCAGCTGCCGCTGAGCTACCTAAAGAAGCTGATACCCGTTGGGGAGTTACCGGCGGCTGAATTATTGGCGATATCGGTGACAATGCGTAATTTTAGCCCCGGCGACATCATATTTAACCGCGGTGCAGAGGCAGAACAACTGAGCTACCTCTACACCGGCAAGGTTTATCTGGAAGCCAATAATGGCGCAGGTTATTTGGTCGAAGACGATACCTTTAAAGCGTGTTATCCGTTAGCCACATCCGGTGAACACGCCTTTAACGCGATTGCCAAATCACCTACTCAAGTGATTTATATGCCGCTCTCTAACCTGCATCGCAGCAGTAAACCCGTTAACAATCCGCTAATCAACCCTGAGAATATTCCGCCCAAGCTGCGAGACAGCTTTTTTTTTGATAGCTTTTGCGATGCGTTCAGAGCCGATAATCTGCAGGTTCCCAGCCTACCGGATGTTGCGCTACGTTTGCGCAGCGCCTTGCAAAAAGATATCAGTATCGCTGACGCAGTAAAAATTTTAAATCTGGACCCTGTTATATCCTCCAAAGTGATTCAGGTGGCCAACAGCCCGATCTACCGTGGCAGCAACCCGATCACCAGTAGTCATGATGCCGTGAATCGGCTAGGCTTTAAAACCACGCAAAACCTGGTCACCAGCATCAGCCTGCACCAGTTGTTCAGAAGCCGAAACCGGCAATTGAACAATATTATTCAGACCCTTTGGAAACAGAGCATCCAGATTGCCAGCCTCAGCCATACCTTGGCTGGACTTACCCGAAAGGTAAGCGCCGACGAAGCCCTGCTGGCCGGTTTAATTCACAATATCGGCGCGTTACCAATTGTCACCTTTGCCGAAAGCATTGATGTTTCGCGATATACGGAAGAAGAACTGCATGCCAGCATCATCTGCCTACAAGGTTTACTTGGCACCCATATTTTAAAAAAATGGCATTTCCCCGATAGTTTTCAGCAAATCCCAATTAATACAACAAATTGGTACTTCAATGACGGCCAAGAGCTGCAACTCTATGACGTAGTCCTGTTAGCCAAATTTCACAGCCAACTTGGGGGCGCCAACTCTCAAAAACTGCCGCCTCTCAATACCTTACCGGCCTTTCGAAAGTTGGACAATAGTGCTTTGACGCCGGACATGTCTCTGAAAGCGCTACAGGACGCCAAACAACAAATTGCCGAGGCTATCAGCTTTTTCAGGACTTAAAATGAAATGGTTATCCAAGCTACTGAAAAAAAGTTCCGCCCAAAAACTAAGTCCAAAACCAAAAGCATTCAGCGCTGAACATCCTTCTGATTTGCCGCTCGTCAGCGTGTCATCCAAACCCAGTAAAATTAATCGGGAAGTTCTTCCGCTCGCGCAACTGAAAAAATTCGCACCCTTACGTGATCTTGACGACGTCAGCCTAGCCTCACTACCCCATGTTAGTTTGGCCTATGCGAAGGGTTCGGTTATTTTTGCCCTAGGACAACCCACCAACAGCGTCCTCTATTTGTTGTCGGGACAGTTGAACATGCAGCCGGATAGCGATAGCAGCTATCAAATCGATGCCGAATCGACAATAGCCAATCTGCCTCTAAATAGCGGCAGACGTTGCGGCGCGACGGCCACGGCTACCTCCGCTGTAAGTATTTTAGAAATAACTGTAGAACTTAATCGATTATGGGCTGATAAAAGTCGAGAAAGCGCCAATTGCGTGGAATTGATCGATATCCAACTGCCTGCACCGATTAACGGCAGCCGCTTTTTCAAAAGCTTCGCCCAAGCTTATCGGGAAAACAAACTAAACCTGCCTTCTTTGCCCGAGGTAGCGCTGAAGCTGAAAGAAGCCGTCAAAAATGACATCGGTATCAGAGGGGCTGCGGACATCATTCAACTGGATCCGTCTATCGTGGCGAAGTTAATCCAGGTAGCTAACAGCCCGCTATATGCGTCGAATGAATCGATCAACAATTGCCATGATGCGGTGGCCCGTATCGGCCTGAATGCGACGCGCAATTTGGTGATGGGCATCAGTATGAAACAGTTATTTAGCTGCACCGACCCTGGGCTAATGAAAGGCATGCAGTCATTATGGAAAAATAGTTTGTATGTTTCGAGTTTAAGCTTCGTACTGGCTCAGGAATGCAGCAACATCAACCCGGAAGACGCCCTACTGGGCGGATTGATTGCCGATATCGGCGCGATTCCCTTACTGCATTTTGCCGAACAGTTTCCCGACGGCGGCCCCAGTTTCCAGGAACTGCAAGATGCTCTCCCGTATTTACGCGGCCCGGTCGGCGTGCTGATGCTACATACCCTGGGATTTCCCGAACAATTGGGCAACATTCCCCATCAAGCCGAAAACTGGCTTTACGACAGTGGCACTGAGCTAACAATGACCGACATCGTCATTCTCGCCAAATTGCACAGTTATTTCGGTTCCGGCAACGCCAGAGACCTGCCTTATATCAACTCGATTCCGTCTTACAGCAAACTAAATCACGGTAAACTGAATCCTGATTTTTCCTTGATGGTGTTGAAAAAAGCCCAAAACAGGGTTAACGCCGCGATAAATTTATTATCCTAATCATCCCGATATTCATATCAGACTGGCTACCGACATGACCAATCCTTTGCTAGAAAACACCGAACTGCCGCAATTTTCTAAAATACTACCCGAACACGTAGAACCCGCGATCAACCAGTTGCTGAGCGACGCGCGGCAAACCATCGCCCGGCAGTTGGACGCTGGCGGACCTTACTCCTGGCAAAACCTGATCGAACCGATAGAAGCCGCCGAAGACCGCCTCAACAAAGCTTGGTCGCCGGTCAGCCATATGAATTCGGTAGTCAACAGCGAAGCGATGCGCGACGCTTACAACGCCTGCCTGGGCAAGCTCAGCGAATACGCTACCGAAACCGGGCAGAACCGACCTTTATGCGAAGCTTATCAGGCGATCCGCGAGAGCGCCGACTTTACCAAGCTCGACCGTGCCCAACAAAAGATCGTCAATAATGCCCTGCGCGATTTTCATCTGTCCGGCGTGGACTTGCCAGCTGAACAGCAGGCCCGCTATAAGGACATCAACCAGCAACTATCCAAACTGGCCAGCCAATACGAAGAAAACCTGCTGGATGCCACCAACGCTTGGCATAAACAGATTACCCATATCGGCGACTTGGCGGGCCTGCCGGCCTCAGCTTTGGCACAAGCCAAACAAGCCGCCGAAGCGGAAGGCAAGGAGGGCTGGCTGATCAATCTGCAATTTCCATCCTATCTGGCAGTAATGACCTACGCCGACAACCGGGAACTGCGCCGCGAACACTACGAAGCCTTTTGCACTCGCGCTTCCGACCAAGGCCCGCATGCAGGTCAGTGGGATAACTCGGAGATCATGGAGCAAATTCTGGCCTTGCGCCACGAAAAAGCCCAACTGCTGGGGTTTAACAACTACGCCGAATATTCGCTGGCCACCAAAATGGCCAAATCCACTGATGACGTCGTGAAATTTCTGGAAGATTTGGCCGATAAGTCCTGGCGTCAAGCCCGCCGCGACCTGACCGAACTGAAAGAGTTTGCCGCCGCTGAGCACGGCCTAAATGACCTGCAAGCCTGGGACATCGGTTATTACTCGGAAAAAATGCGCCAACATTTCTACCAACTGTCGCAAGAAGAAGTGAAAGCCTACTTCCCCGACAACAAGGTCGTACCGGGTCTGTTTGCCATAGTTGAAAAGCTCTACGGCTTGCAAATCAGCGAGATCAAAGATTTCGATACCTGGCACCCCGACGCCCGCTTTTACCAAATCCTGGATAAAAACGGCCAGTTGCGCGGTCGCTTTTTTCTCGACCTTTACGCCCGCGCCAAGAAACGCGGCGGCGCTTGGATGGATGATTGTGTCTGCCGTAAAAAAATCGGCGACGAATTACAAACGCCAGTAGCTTATCTGACTTGCAATTTTACCCCACCGACCGGCAACGACCCGGCTTTGCTGACGCACGACGAAGTGGAAACCTTGTTTCACGAATTCGGCCACGGCCTGCATCATATGTTGACCCAGATCGATCATCTTGGTGTATCCGGTATCAACGGTGTCGAATGGGATGCGGTGGAATTGCCCAGCCAATTTATGGAAAACTGGTGCTGGGAAAAAGAAGCGCTGGGTTTAATTTCCGGCCATTATCAAACCGGCGAACCGCTACCCGATGCCTTGTATGACAAAATGCTAGCCGCCAAAAATTTCCAAGCTGGCATGATGATGGCCCGGCAACTGGAATTTAGTTTGTTCGATTTCAAGATGCACCAACATTACAGCCCGGCCAAGGGCGGCCAAATATACGGCATTCTCAAGCAAGTGCGCGATCAGGTGGCCGTGGTCAAGGTACCGGATTTCAACCGTTTCGCCCACAGCTTTTCGCATATTTTCGCGGGAGGCTACGCCGCCGGTTATTACAGCTACAAGTGGGCGGAAGTATTGTCGGCGGACGCCTTTTCCTTGTTCGAAGAAAAGGGGATTTTCGACCGGGCTACCGGAGAGTCTTTCCTGCAAAACGTCCTAGAACAAGGCGGCAGCAGCGATGCTATGACGCTATTCAAAAACTTCCGCGGTCGCGAGCCCAATATCGACGCCTTGCTCAGACATAACGGCATTGCCGCGTAAGGCCTGACGCCGGACAGGTTTTACCGGTTGCCTTGCTGAATAGCATCAAGGCAACCGGATTTTTAACTAATTTAAGTGAGTCAGCTTACTAACGCCGGTTAGTCTTCCTTAGGTGCCGCAGCCGCCGGCTCGGTTGGCGTATTGGTCACAGTTAAACTATTCGAATCCAGCTTCAGTAACACCGCATTGTTCTGATGCGCCTTCAACTCGGTCAACGTGCGCCAACCGGCATTATCCAATTTACGAAAAGCCGCAAAAAACCCCAATACCCGAGTATCCGCAGCTGGCTCGATCCGCAAGGTTTTATGCTCGCCAGGCTTAATCACCAACTCTTGCTTGCGCACCAGATCGGCCGCCAACGTAGCCTGCTCTTTATCGAATATGGCAAAAAAATCGGCACCCGTAAAGCCGCTCTGCTCGCGTAACTCGTAGATTCGCAACACCACCGGTGACGCCTTACCATCAGCGTCAGGATTGATTGACGCAGAACTGTTTAGCGTTAGCTCAACGACTGTTGGCGGCGGCGGGGCTGGTTGCTCGGGGGTCTCGGCGCACGAAGCCAACAGGACCATAAACACAATTGGCAACATTTTGATTAAAAACATCTGACTTTCTCTTTAAATACCAAAAAATAGTTAGCTTAATTACTCTGCCAACTCTGTACTATTCGCCATCGCATCCGAACGCACAAAACTTCCAACAAGTGGCTTGCAGCATGCTTCATTTCTGCAGATATCCGGGAAACACTTTTTCTTTCAAAAAATCATGGTCAGTATTGTTGTCGAACCAATGCTCCAACCGTTCGCGCAATTGATCGTCACCCCACATATTGGTCAATTGATATTTTTCAATAATATCCCTATCGACGTCGAGAGATAGATTTTCTTTGACCACAGGCGCTTGGGCAGTGCCTATGCTGCCGTCGGTGCCTACGTCGATTAAATTACCGCCTTTAAACGGATAACCGCCCTCGAAATTAAGTTTAGGCTTTATCCAATACTGCTCGCCAGGACTGGCGCTTGGTTTTGCTTCATTGGCAGATAAGGCTTTATCGACCAAATTTTGCAACACCACATTGCCAATGAATAAAGTGAACAAAGGTTCCACCTTATTCAAATCCACTCCAGCCCAATCTCCGTCTGGGCTAGTGACCTTGTAGAAGCGCATGGTCGCCTGTCCCAGCATTTGCCCCAAGGTATACAAACCCACCCGCAACTTTAGACTAACCACATTATTGTGTTTCCAACTTATTCGTTTTGCCATATCGGTATGAAATTAGAAAAGCGCCGCGGGATCATCCACATCAATAACACCATAAAGATCGTTTAACCGCAATTCCCGCTTTTACCTGTTGTCGGATTCAAATGTTTCTCCGCAGCCTGCAGGTATTCATCTCTTCTAGGATTATTTATGCCTACCGGATTTTGGGCACTTGCAGTTCCATCAAATCCTCCAAATTTTTCAAGATAACGCTGCTCTAGTCCTCGTGCGGTTGCTTTGATAGTGGTAAATAGCGCCGGTTGCTGAATTGTTGTCCTACTCGCGCAGCGCCAAGGGCCGGAAGCTAACGAGTTCGAATAGATAGGTGCGGCTGCGCCGGCTGTCCGTTTCCTTCAGCAGGCGCGGATCAGGCGGTTTTCACCGCCGTATTGGTAGCGAGTGACGATTTGGCCGGCCTTGCCGCGTTTTTCTTCGATGAGTGTCCGGCGACATCGTAGTTGTACTGACGACCGATGAGCGGCGCTTGGAATTTTAGAGCGGTGCGTTGCCGCAACAAGCGCCCCATCGGATCGTTAGTTTTCGATCAGCTCGCTTAGATCAAGCATTTGGGGGTTAACGTCAGCCTCGACCGCTCGCCTCAATGTTCCTGGCTTTTTACGGAGTGAATATGCTCGCATCACTGTTAGCGGCGCGAACTCAAGTCCCTCGATCTTTGTATGTCCGATGATGACAGGCTTATTGAAATTAATGTTTTTTTCATCATCCAGCGGCACCGCCCATCTGCCACCATAATTCTCACGAACCACCTCACCAAGATGCCGGCCAAATGACACAATTAAACTTGCGCGTGTATCGTTATCAACCCCATCCGCCATCAAATCAAACAGTTTTTCTAAACGTTCGAGATCATCAAGCGACAAATCAAGCGCAAAGCGTCTCTTAGTTGCCTCATCATAAAGAGCTTCTAGTTGATCATCCATAACCATCAAAAAGTTATCAAAGTCTTCTAGAGCCTCTTCTTTGCTAATCGCCATGGCGTTACCTTTATTGTGGAATCGTTGGACCAATTTTGTATTCAATACCTGCTTTATCTAAAGCATTTAGATAGGGTTTCGATGCTCCTTGCTCCAAAATATGCTCAACGTTCCAACCTCTTTTTACAAGCTCAGCATCTTTTTGAATAGAAAGAGCATTTTCCTTAGTTAAGCTTACAGGGCCTGTTTTAAGCTGACCTGCATACAACTCATCCGCTTTGAGTATATCAACTTGCCGATTTGTGAGTGGCGTCTTTAGGGTTCCCTCAGTAGCTCCCATAGCCTCTCTATACTGTGCCTCACGAGCCAGACCATGCTGATAATTACGCATGTTAATATCGTATTGCTTACTCCACTGATCATAGTCTTTGGCACCGCCGCGATCTTTATATTTCTGCCATCTATCGGCTTTATGTTGCGATGTTCCTGGCTTTAGCTTTTCGTTTGATACACCTTTATTTGCCGCCTCATTAGCCCTTTCAGTGTTTCCCGATTTCTCTTGATGCCTATCGCCAGCAGCTAATCTATCTCGCTCAGCTTTCAATTGTGAAGGTGTACTAGTTGGACCAGACTCATTCTTAGTGGCTTGTGATACGGTTTTCCGCATCAACTTCGGATTGCGGGCTAAATCATCCCAGTTCTTCTCCAGCCACAAGGCAAATTCGTCGGGCAATTTGCTTTTGCGGATTAAGCCCGCCACTTCCGCCACGCTGGCTTCGGCAGTGGCCTTGACCCCGGCCGTGCTCGCAGAGCGCACCGTGGATACGCCGGCGCGCGCAGTTGCCATACCGGCGTTTTTCAAGACGTACGCGAGGATGCCTTGCAGAATTAGCCGGACCAATACCGCGATGGCCCTTGCCAACTCGCGGGCCGCCTGATTGACGCGCAGTTTTTTATCTTGGGGATTTTCGGCGGCGTGCCAGGCGATGCTGAAGGCGTCGGACACCATGAAGGCTAACTCGCCCAGCCCGTCGCCGATGGCGACAATCAAAAAGCCCAGTCCCAGCCAGGTTAAAATGGCCGTACTGAGTTCGGCGCCCAGCTGCGCACCCACTACCGCGCCGGGTACGGCGCCAACGCCGCCAAAAAAGGCGCCGATAAATCCGCCGACCGCTGCCCCGCCGACGGTACTCAGCCCCACCATCGCCAACATTTGCAGCAAACCCGGTATCAGACTTTGCAACACGCCTTTCAGCTGGTAGCCGGTTTCTTCAAAGACCGCCGCCGGCCATAGCTCTTCTGTTTGATCCAATACTTGATAGATGCATTTGGCGCGCTGGTAGAGGCTGGGTTCGGCGATTTGTTGCGGCGACCAGGTCGACGCCACCGGTGCTTCGGGATGAATCAAGCCGTTGGCCAAGGCCCGGTCAGCTAACGGCGAACCGACGGCGCTACTGCCACCCGACCCGCCGCCACCCCTGGGCGCGCCGGGGTGGCCTATCACGCCGGCGGCATTTTTATACGGCGAGTTTTTTATATCCGACATGCCTCAACGATCATTTAGTTAATCTTCACCAGGCCGCCTTTCAATGTCAGCATGCCGTCTCCGCTAACAGTGGTTGTAAGGCCTTTCATTTCTGCTGTCGTATCGGCTTGAATCTTGATCGTCATACCCTTGATCGTGATGCCGCTCTGCTCGATTTTAATACTGTTGCTACCAACTTTAAGCTCGATGGACTGTGCCGCTTCTTCCGCAATTTTGCCCGTATCGACCTTGACGGTGCGATTGCCAGTCTTTACCGTCAGCAGGTCGTTACCTTGATCGAGCGTGACCGTCCGATTGTTGTATATGTCGACAGTCTGGTCGCCAGCATCTTTTTTCTCGAAGCCGATTTTCTGCACATCGTTATTTTCGACCATTCGAGTGAAGTTTTTCTCGGCGTGCATATAGACTTCTTCTTCGCCTTTTTTGTCCTCGAAGCGAATCTCGTTGAAGTTGTCGGTCGAGCCATCCGGGGTGCTGCGGGATTTGATACCGCTCTGAGTTTTATTGGCATCAAGACCGTAGGGCGGCATTTGCTCGGCGTTATACACACGCCCGGTGATGATGGGGCAATCGGGATTACCTTCCAGAAAATCGACAATCACTTCCTGACCGACCCGTGGGATGAACATCCCTCCCCAGTTTTTGCCGGCCCAAATTTGCGCAACACGCACCCAGCAGGAGCTATTCTCGTTTTTTGTCCCGACTCTGTCCCAGTGAAATTGCACCTTGACGCGCCCGTACTGGTCGGTGGTGATTTCTTCCCCGCTTCTACCCACGACAATCGCAGTTTGCACGCCCTGTACAATCGGCACCCGACTCAGGCGCGGCGGACGGAAGACATATTCGGTAGCGATGACAGTATAGGCGCATTGGTACTCTTGAATGCTATTGGCGATGCCATTGGACTCGTAACCGTTGTTTTGAATCTGAAACTGGGTAGACACCGCCAGATACTCCCGATTCTGATCCTCACGCGGATAATCCGTCAGAGTAAACTTGCTCCCCGTCGCCAAACGGCGCACATTGCCGCGCGCGGAAATCCGTTCGAATTCTGCACGTAATTCCTCCATCCGGATATTGGCAAGTCGACTGCCCTCGCCGCTTACCTTGTACTCGCCGGGATAATCGTAAACTTCCTTATCCGCCTGATCGTGCTCGCCCGCGATGGCCGCTTCGGTTTTTAGGTCCGCGCCAGGCGCTTCGAAGTCGAATTCGTTTAAGCGGTAAGCGCCGGATTGGATAGTCTGGCTTAGGCTCCACTCGTAGATATTTTCTTCCTCGCGCTGCTCCTGATTGGCCATCGGAAAATATTTGATATTGGCATTCCCCGAGACATCATCATGCGCGGCTAAACTGTCGCATAGCACCATACTATGGCCGGATTCACTATGTTTGAAGTAATAATAAATGCCCTCTTCCTCCAACAAACGGCTGATGAAATTGAAATCGGTTTCCCGGTATTGCACGCAGTATTCGCGAGTAGCATAAGTGCCTAGCGAACTATCGTCCACATCGGTATAGCCGTGTCGGGACAGGACATCTTTCACTATATCGGGAACCGAAGTCGATTGGGAGATTCGACAATTGTTGGCCCGGGTCAACAGCCAGATCTTGGGATGCAAGGTGGCTCGGTAATAATAGAGATTACCCAGCATGCCGAACTGGCTGACCCGAGTAACCAAACCGTTGAAATAGCGGTATTCGCCCTCCGCCAACTCCAGCTTGACGGTCATGTCCTTGCCCAGTAAGCCCTGGAGATTGACGCTATTGCTCTCGCTCAGTAGCTCCAATTCGTACTCGAACAAGCGACTAAGCTGCTCCGTACCGGTCATCCGATAAAGCAACAACGGCCCCGCATCCGCTGGAGCGGTAACCGAAGCGACGCGATTATCTTGAGAATAAGCCATGATTTAGTCCTATATCGAGCTTTTAGCGGTCATGTTTGAGAATGTTTAACCAATCAGCACGGTAGGGAAACCAAGCACAATCGTCCCACCATGGGCGCAGCTGTCACCCATTCTGGCAGCTGGCATATTGGCGATCAGCACTGTTGCCGACCCCATGGCTATGGTATCGGGCGGACCTACGCAAGTCGCCATATCCGAAGCACGGGCCGCTGGCAAATTACCGATCAACACCGTCGGCGCGCCTGGCGGTAGTATCGGACCGCCTACATGTGGCACCGGACCGGTGGTCATTGGACACACATGCATATCGGTGATGCGTGCGGCTGGTTGGCCCATGGTTTACTCCTGGTTAAGCCGATTGCCAAACTCGGCCGTTGCCGCCATTCGCAATATCGATACCCTGTTCAATAAAGAACAGATATTTGTCTTTGGCTTTTTCCGGCTGTTTTAATACCGCCGCCAGCATGACAGCGCCGGCCACCGCCTTGGATGTTAAATTGTCAGCAGGGGGCACCGATGGCACATCTTCCGGTGCCATGCTGCCCTCGCTCCAAAAAGCCGCCATCGCCGCCCAAGCCGCGGCATTTTCAAACGAAGCCGCATGGGCGGCGGCGTTGGCAAGCCGGCGATTCGGCTCGGTGGGCTTGTAAACCCACTGCTCTGCAGCCTCCAAAGCCTTAACGACCTCGGGCTTGGTCGACGAATCGATGGCACTACGCGCGCACAGACAAGCCCACCAAGTCGCTTCGCGCTTGGGTAAGGCTCTCGCCAAAAAACGCACCGCATCCGGAAATAACTGTTGAGAGAGCAAGACATTTAAAAACTGAACGGGCTCGGGATCCGAATCCAGACATTTCAACGCATCCGGCTCCAATTGAATATCCTGGCAAATCGCCAAAGCCTTGGGAATTACAACTTTAATTAATGCCGCCGCGCCAACCATATGTTCCCCATTTTCTGTTCTACATTATCGATACAACTCGCTATTAGCCACCACCAAAAAGCCGTTTACCGGTTCTCCCGCCTCATAACGCAACATGACTTTATCTAGTTTTTGCAGCAGCAGCCCGGCTGATTTTATCACGCTGCGCAGGTAGTTCTCGGTATGGCTGAAGCGTCCATGGGGATGTATCGTATAGCCATCCGCGATCAGTTCCTCAATGCGCTCGACGGTAAACACGAAATGCCCACCAGGATGCAACGCCTCCGCCACTGCACGACACACCGGCTCTAGATCGCCGAAATACACTAAAGTATCGGCAGAGACTATCACATCGTAACTGCGAGGATGCTGCTGGATAAACGCCGTCAATTCCGACTGGGTTAATCCATCGTAACAGCCGCGCTTTTCGGCCTTTTCCAACATCTTAGCTGACAAATCCACGCCGATTATGCTGCTGGCATAGGGCTGCAATAACGGGCCGCATAGACCGGTTCCGCAACCGGCATCGAGGATATCCAGCGCATTTTCGGTCTTGCGATGAATCTCCTTAACCGAATCGGCCACCAAAAACGGCGCTTTGTACTCAAGTCCCTTCAGTACCATGTCGAAACTATCGGAAAAGCTATCGAATGTCCTACAAATATATTCATCGGAGGCTCTGGGCAGCGACAATTCGCCCGTGTACGACTCCAAGCGATGTAATGCCAACGGATTTTCCGGGTCATGTTCCAACCACTGCTTGACTAAAAGAATTGCTTCTTCAACGTTACCCTGCAAATACAGCACTACGCATAAATTTTCGTAATTGTCGGAGTTATAGGGCTTTAAACTTAATACTTGCCTATAGGCAGCCGCCGATTTTACAAAATCACCTTGCTTTTTAAACACATTCCCCAGATTCCGGTAAAACTCGGGATTATCTGGCTTTAAGGTAACCGCCATGGAAAACGCCTCAATAGCTTCTTCAATTCGAGACAAATGGCTCAAAACAATGCCGAAGTTACTATAAGCCGCCGCATTATCCGGATTTAAATCCAAGGCTTTACAATAAGCATCCGCCGCCTGTTCAAATTGCTCAAGCTTGTTGTAAATATTGCCCAAATTATTATAGGCATCCGAATATTGAGGGGCTTCAGCCAACGCCTGCTCGATCAACTTGATGGCGGCATTGTTGTCGCCCTTCTGATGCATCAATAAACCGAAAAAATGCAAGGCCTCCGGACATTTCGGAAATTGGTCGAGGATGGTCCTGTAGACGGCTTCGGCTTCGTCCAATTGTTGCGTTTGATGCATCCTGATTGCCACGGCCAGAGCATATTCCAGTTCCACAGTGTCTTCGGTTACTTCATCTTTAACTGTCATTTGTTTAGCCTAAATTGAACATAACAATTCAAAAAATATAACTATTAATTCTACTTTGTCAGACTCGAAACAGTGTCGATAGGGGTAGGGAAAGCCG
>FSSH01000315.1_pt1 | contig 28621 bp, 18 predicted proteins | sample 1166101 | NCBI WGS metagenome assembly FSSH01 (sample SAMEA32972668, study PRJEB13176) | freshwater metagenome | biome: Drinking water system; feature: Biomass in drinking water that filtered by 0.45 um membrane; material: drinking water | place: USA | collected 2012-12-20 | depth 0 m
CAATGGCCGTGCCAAAGTTTTATATGATTTCAAGCTGTTGAATTTTAAGGATAAAAGTTAAGATTTCCGGCTTTTTGGATGGTCGGATTCGCAACATTCTTTGTAAGCCCTGTTATCTAACCAACATAGAACGCGGGGTTTTTGTATTGGGTGGGGTATGCAGGTGTATCCCTGCCCCGGATTATTCCCGGCCCTTAACTACCGTCGCCCCCGCACAGGCAAGCGCCTAGTTGCCATATCGGATTGACTTGCCTGGAATGGGAGATTGTCTTTTCCTTCCGACGACGCCGGAGAATAATCGGCTACAGGCTCTATAATTGATGCCAATCTTGCACGTCGCGCATAGGGCGAAGTGTACCGGGTTTTGTCAGGGGGCCGTCTAGGAGGCGTTTACAGTCACATTTTTTACCAGGGAACGGTTACCCGTTTTGTTTTTCTCATATTTATTAACGATAGTGTTTTTATATGTTCTTTAAGAATTGGTGGCCTTTCCGCCGCAAGCTGAAAAATCAGGCGAAGAAAGACGATTCCTTTGATGTCAATCAGCGGATCTACACGCCGGTTAGTCAGTTGACTATTGGCATGTATGTCATCGAATTGGACAGGCCTTGGCTGGAGAGCCCCTTCGTATTTCAAGGCTTTGAATTGGAAACCGAAGCCGACATCCTCGCGGTTAAAGACGTCTGCCAGTATGTGTATATCGACGCCACCCGCAAAAGAAAGCGCCCGGCCCAAACTAAAACGGCACAAGACAGCTTACTCAGCGAGAGCAATATCGATTTTGGCGCGCCGCCGCCGCCAAAACTCAGCGTTTTCGAGAAAGAGTTTGCCCGTGCCGAAAGCGTGCACAGAGAAGTGGGTTTGTTGGTGTCCAATTTCATGGAGCGTGTTGCCAACGGCGAGGGTATAGACACCAAGGCTGCCAAAGAAGCGGTCGCGCAATGCGTGAACAGTATTTTGCATTCGCCGGATGCTTTTTTGTGGCTGAACCAGCTAAAGAACAAAGACAAATACACCGCACAACATAGTTTGAATGTCTGTGCGTTAGCCATCGTGCTGGGCAGGTACTTGAATTTTTCGGTAGCCAACCTGAACAACGTTGGTTTGTGCGGGATGATGCACGACATGGGCAAAATGCTAGTGCCGCTGGATATTCTGAACAAGCCTGACAAGTTGGATCCCGATGAACTAGTCATCATGCGCTCGCATGCCGCGCTGGGCTACGAACTACTGAAATCCAGCGATAACATGTATCCAGGGGCGATAGACACGGCCTATTCTCATCACGAAACCCTGGATGGCAAGGGCTATCCTCGGCAAATCGGCGAAAGAGGTATTTCGCTATTTACCCGAATGGTTACCATCGTTGACATGTACGATGCTATTACCAGCGACAGGGCGTATCAAAAAGGCCGAACGCATCTGGAGGCTACCAATATCTTGGCGAATATGGCCGGCTCCCAGTTGGACGAGCGCTTGGTGATCAAATTTATAGAATGTTTGGGCGTTTATCCGCCTGGCAGCATTGTCATGATGACCAACGGTTACATCGCGATTGTGGTCGAGGTGAACGAATTGCAGAAACTGCGACCGAAAGTCATCATGTTGCTGGATGCTGAGAAGCGGCGCATCCCGGAAACAATTGTCAATCTTGCCGATATGTTGCTCGACGAACAAGGCAAGGTGTTGACTATCAAAGGCATTGTCAAAGCTCAGGATTACCAGATCGACATCAAAAAATACTATCAACAGGGCGTGTTACAAAGGGGATTTGCCAACGAAAAACGTTAGGGTATTCTAATATGCCGAACATTTCGGGCTATCCTGCTAAAATGATCAGCCCGAGGATCAATATATAGACTGCGTGGTTCAGTGTCTTAGTCCTGGGATTTGTTCAGGCTTATTTTAAGCTTGGTGTTCATTTTCTTGACGGATCATGTAATTAAAATGTACAGAAAAAGCCTCATGGGACAAGGATTTACGCTGATTGAGATGCTGTTGGCCGTGTCTATCATGGCGGTTTTGACAGCAATCGCTATGCCGGCTTACAACGGTTACATAGACAAAACCAAGAACGATCTAGCGATTAGTTATTTAGTAAGCATTCAGACAGAAATCGAACGCTACTACACCCGCGAATTTCACTATCCAGAAGCGCTTAGCGACATCACCTCGGTTCTGCCCAACAACGGCATGGACCCGTGGGGCAGGGCATTCGTATATTTGAATATCATTGAGGGCGGTCCTGGGACCATGGGGGCCGTCCGCAAGGATGGCGCACTTAACCCGATCAATACCAAATACGATTTGTTCAGCCTGGGTAAAGATGGCGTCACCAAAAAGCAGATTAGCCAGAAGGATAGTTTGGACGACATTATCTTGGCCCGCGACGGCGGTTTCGTCGGTCTGGCAGCGGATTTCTGAGAAACCACGTAATGGATAACCGGATGTTTGTTACCGGGAGTAAAGTTGCCCGCCGCATTCTGTTTTCTTTCGTGCTGGCAACCCTGATTCCGGTTGCTATTTTGGGGGTGCTTTCCTTCCAACAAGTGAAGCTGCAACTGCAAGAACAGACTGTCAGGTCCTTACAGAGAGCTTGTAAGGCTTACGCCTATGGACTGGTCAACCATTTGCTATTTGCAGAAAGTTCTCTGCGATTGGCGGCGGCGAAAATTAACAAATCCGCTAAGGGTGACCAGCCTATTGTTTTGGGCAGGGAAGATTGGTTACAAGGTCAGTTCGATCGGCTCGCTTTACTCACAGCCGATGGTCAACCAGCCGCTTTGTCCGCCCATGACGCTGCGATACCGGCTCTGACCGTGCAGGAGTTGGAGCGGATAGGCGCCGGCAAAACCCTCCTGAAACCGGTTGGCGGCCCTCGGCTTGAGGATAGCCGTTTATGGATGGCTATCAACCTGGTCGAAAACTCGCCGGAAGCCGGCATTCTAATGGCAGTACTGAGACCCGAGCTGATATGGGATTCCGAAACCATAGACCCCAATAACCTGCTTTGGGTGATGGCTGCCGATTCGGTGCGGCTGCTGTTCGCGTTGGAGCAAGATTTCGATCCGCCCCCCGAACTTAGAGCGCAAGTCTCCCAAGCCAATAGCGGGAACTTCGCCTGGCAAAAGGGCGAAGAGGCTTATCTTGGGGCGTATTGGAAGTTGCCGGTGGCGACCCTGTTTTTCGGCCCGGATTTGATCATTGTGCAAAGTCAGCCGGAATCCTTGGCATTCGCCGCCATTCGGCAATTTAGTGAGATTTATCCGCCGGTGATCCTGCTTGCCGTCTTGACCGTCGTCTATTTCAGCAGTCGCTTGATTACTAAATATTTAACGCCGCTAGAACGCCTGAAAACTGGCACCGACAGGGTTGCCGTCGGTGATCTGGATTGGCGCGTAAACATACAGAGCCGTGACGAATTTGAAGAGTTGGCCGATTCGTTTAACGAAATGACCCGCCGTCTGCGCAGTCAATTCGCGATTCTCGCCACCATGGCGGAAATCGACCGCAATATTCTCTCTGCGCTAAACGCCGAGGATATTATTCAGGCTGCGCTGAATCGCTTGCCGAGCGTATTGTTATGCGATTTGATTTCTATCGCGGCTGTTAATCCCGATACCGGCATCGCCAACGACATTCGAGTTCGACACAGCGGGCAAGACAGCGAACTCTCGGCGGAGCCGGTGATTTTGAATCAATTGGATGTAGCGGATTTGCTCGCGATGCAAAATGTTGCCATTGAAATTGGTGTCGATGACGAGCGCATGTCCGAGTATTTGCAGGTGCTAGGCGTTTCCGGCACTTGGCGCTACTTGATCGTGCCGGTCCATGTTAACGGCGTCTTAGCCTCGATAATTTGCTTGGGTTACCAAGCGCCGAAACTGATTCCGCCGGAATCGCGCAGTGCGGCCATCAGTTTTGGCGACCGTATCGCCGTTGCGCTATCCAACGCCGCCTGGGAAGAAAAACTTTACCAACATGCCCATTACGATTTGTTGACCGGCTTGCCCAACCGCTTGGTACTGAATGACCGATTAGGACAAGAATTGGCGCGAGCCAGACGCGACGATGCCCAACTTGCGGTGTTTTTTATGGACTTGGACCGCTTCAAAAACGTCAACGATTCGTTGGGACATTCGGCTGGCGACGAATTGCTGCGACAGGTAGCGGGGATTTTACTCAACTGCGTCAGAGTGACCGACCTGGTGGTCAGGCTGGGCGGCGACGAGTTTGTGATCGTGATTGGCGAATTGCATAATCACCATAACCCGGCGGCGTTCGTGAGCTCTGTCGCCGAGAAAATCCTCGCCGCGCTGAAACAGCCCATTACCGTGTCGGGATTACCCATTACGGTGAGTACCAGCGTCGGTATTGCGTTATTTCCCGACGATGCCGACACTCCCCAGGATCTGCTAAAAAATGCCGACGCCGCTATGTATCACGCCAAAAGCGAGGGGCGCGCTAACTTTCGTTTCTATTCGCCGGAGTTGAATGCCGCCGCGCTGGAGAATATTAAGTTGGAACAGGAATTGCGCGGTGCAATCGGCAGAAACGAATTGTTGGTGTTTTACCAGCCCAAGGTTGATTGGGATGGCCGGATTGTCGGTGCCGAAGCCCTTATCCGCTGGCGGCATACGGAGCTCGGTATGATTTCGCCGGCTAAATTTATCCCCTTGGCCGAACAGACCAGTTTGATCGTGGAGATTAGCGCTTGGGTGTTGGAGCAAACCTGTTTGTTCATCAATGCTTGCCAGGCGCAGGACTTGGGGGCTTTACGCATATCGGTCAATCTGTCGGCCATTGATTTTAAGCACCCGCAGTTGGTCGAAATGGTCTCTGCCATCTTGGATAAAACCGGCGTCGATCCTAGTTTAGTGGATTTGGAACTCACCGAATCGGTGGCTATCGGTAATATCAATGCGTGTATCGAGCGGATGATTTCTTTAAAAGGCTTGGGAGTCACCTTATCGATGGACGATTTCGGTACCGGCTTCTCCTCGCTTTCTTACCTAAAAGATTTGCCGCTGGATGTGTTGAAAATCGATCAATCTTTCGTGCGGCAATTGCAAACCGGTGAGAGTAGTGAGGCTATCGTCAGAGCGATCCTAGCGCTCGCCGACGGCTTGGGTATGAAAACTATCGCTGAGGGCGTGGAAACCCTAGCGCAACTTGAGCTGTTAAAGCGCCATCATTGCGATTTGTTCCAGGGCTTTTTGTTCAGTAGGCCGGTACCTGCCGACGAATTCCTCAGCTTGTTGCAGGGTGACACACTGCAGCGCGGCCCGACTCAGCCCGTTATCTCTTGAGCAAGCAAGCCGTTTAATACCCGGCTATCCTGGTTTGATTGACAAAAACCGGCGGCTCCAAGTGCTAACGCCATCCAAACACAGATACACCACCGGCGTGGTATACAGCGTCAGCAATTGACTGAAAATCAAACCGCCGACGATGGAAATCCCCAAAGGTTGGCGGAGTTCCGCGCCGTATCCCGAGCCCAAGGCCAAGGGCAGTGCGCCCAGCATCGCCGCCAGCGTGGTCATCATGATTGGCCTAAAGCGCAACAAACAGGCTTGCAAGATGGCCTCCTCGGCACTTAAGCCCCGCACCCGTTCAGCGTCCAGGGCAAAATCGATCATCATAATCGCGTTCTTCTTCACAATCCCAATCAGCAAAATCACCCCAATCAAGGCGATGATGCTGAATTCGGTATCGCAGGCCAGCAAAGCCAATAAAGCGCCCACGCCCGCCGAGGGTAGGGTGGAGAGTATCGTCAGCGGATGGATATAGCTTTCGTAGAGCATGCCCAGCACGATGTAAATGCTCAGCAGTGCGGCGGCAATCAGCCAGGGTTGGTTACGCAGCGATTCTTGAAAAGCTTTGGCCGAGCCTTGGAAGCTGCCGCGCACAGCAGCCGGTGTGCCCAGGTCGCGTAAGGTTTGCTCGACAATTTTGGTGGCTGCTGACAGCGACGTACCGGACATTAAGTTAAAAGACACGGTGGCGGCGGCAAACTGGCCTTGATGATTAATGGTCAGCGGGGCGTTGCTGGTTTGGAAACTGGCTAAGGTGGCTAGCGGAATTTGCGTGCCGGTGCTGGCGCTGACGTAAAGCTGTTGCAAGGTGCGCGGGTTTTGCCAGTACTCGGGCGCCAATTCCATCACTACCCGGTATTGGTTCAGTGGCTTATAAATTACCGACACCTGACGTTGGCCGAAGGCGTTGTTCAAGGCCGTGTCGATGGCCGCCTGACTCACGCCCAAGCTAGCGGCTTTGTCTCTATTCACTACCAGCGCTATTTGTTGGCCCTTGTCTTGTTGGTTGGTGTTGACATCAGCCAATTCCGGGCGTTTTCGCAGCGCCGCGACGATTTTGGGCGTCCATTCGCGTAGCAGGTTCAAGTCCTCGGATTGCAAGGCAAATTCGTACATCGCCGCCGAGCCTCGACCGCCGATGCGTAAATCTTGCACCGGCTGTAAAAACAGACTGGCACCGGGTTCGCCGGCCAGTTTCTCCCGCAAGCGCTGGCTGATGTCGGCTATCGGCGCGTCGCGCTGCTCAGGCGGCTTGAGTACCGCAAACATCAAACCTGAATTGGTGTTTTGCATGCCGCCGGCAAAGCCCACCACATTGGTAATGGCCGGATCTTGCTGCAAAATGTCCACAAAATCTTGTAGTTTGTTCTGCATGGCCTGAAAGGAAATGCTTTGGTCGGCCTGGATGATGCCGCTGAGTCGACCGTTGTCTTGCACCGGGAAAAAGCCTTTCGGAACGATGATATACAAATACACATTCAAACCTATGCATGCCAGTAGCACGGTCAGCATCAGTTTGGGATGGTGCAGGGCCCAGCCTAAACTGCGGCGATAGCCGTTGTGCAGCCGCTGGAACTGCGCTTCAATCCAAGCCGATACTCTGCCGGGTTGGTGTTGCTCTGCCGGTTGCAGCCAGCGCGCGCAAAGCATCGGCGTGACGGTCAAAGATACCAGCAAGGACACCAATACCGCCGCCGATAAGGTCACCGCAAATTCCCGAAACAACCGGCCGACGATACCGCCCATCAATAAAATGGGGGTAAATACCGCGATCAGCGACAGACTCATCGCCAACACGGTGAAGCCGACTTCGCTGGCACCGCGCACGGCGGCCTGGAAGGGCGGCACCCCATTTTCGATATGCCGGCTACTGTTCTCCAATACCACGATGGCATCGTCCACCACGAAGCCGGTGGCAATGGTCAAGGCCATCAGCGACAGATTATCCAGGCTGTAATCGCACAAATACATCACCGCGCAAGCGCCAAGCAAGGAGATCGGCACCGCGATGAGTGGGATTAAGGTGGACTGCCAACGGCGTAGAAACAGCAGGACCACCATGATCACCAAAGCCACCGCGATCAAAAGGCTATGCTCCACTTCATCGACCGAGGCGCGAATGGTCAAAGAGCGATCCACTGCGACCGACAAGTCAATGGCCGCCGGCAACAGCGCGCGCAACTGCGGCAGCATGGCTTTGACTTGTTCGACAGTTTCGATGATGTTGGCTCCAGGTTGCTTGTTAAGGATCAGCAATACCGAGGGTTGGCCGTTTTTCAGGCCGGTGCTGCGCAAATCTTCCACCGAATCCACGGCGCTGCCCAAATCGGCGATGCGCACTGGCGCGCCATTGCGGTAGGCAACAATCAGGGGCAGGTAATCGGCGGCGCGTTCGGCTTGATCGTTGGCGTGGATTTGCCAATGCCGTTCATCGCTATCCAAACTGCCTTTGGGCCGGTTGGCATTGCTGGCGTTGATGGTCCTGGCCACCTGATCCAGACCGATGCCGTATTGGGCCAAGGCGCTGGGATTTAACTCCACGCGCACTGCCGGTAAGGAACTGCCGCCCACGCTAACTTGACCTATGCCCGGCAGTTGGCTGATTTTTTGCGCCAAAATGGTGGAGGCGGCGTCGTACATTTGACCGCGACTGACAGTGGTGGAACTGAGCGCCAGAATCAGAATCGGTGAATCGGCGGGATTGACTTTGCGGTAACTGGGGCGGTTGTGCAGGTTGTTGGGGAGCAGACTGCTGGCGGCGTTAATCGCGGCTTGAACATCCCGGGCCGCGCCGTCGATGTCGCGATTCAAATCAAACTGCAAGGTAATCCGGGTCGAACCCAAGGAACTGGCCGAGGTCATTTCGGTGATGCCGGCGATCCGGCCCAGCGCTCGCTCCAGCGGAGTGGCAACCGTGGCTGCCATGGTTTCCGGGCTGGCGCCGGGCAGATTGGCGGAAATGGAAATGGTCGGAAAATCCACTTGCGGCAAGGGGGCGACCGGCAGTTGCAGGAAGGCGATCAAGCCAGCCAGGGCTAAGCCCAGGGTCAGCAGAGTGGTGGCTACCGGCCGATAAATGCACAGCGCCGAAATGTTCACGGCAGGCTGTCGCGGCTATCGGCTAGGGGCGATTCTGACTTGCCGCGCAGCTTGCGGGCCAGCTGGTCCAGGCTGAGGTAAATCACTGGCGTGGTGTACAAAGTCAACAATTGACTGAGCAACAAGCCGCCGACCATGCTAATCCCCAAAGGATGGCGCAATTCCGAACCGACGCCGCTGCCCAACATTAGCGGTAGCGCCCCCAGCAAGGCGGCCAGGGTGGTCATTAAAATGGGCCGAAAGCGCAGCAGGCAGGCTTGGAAAATCGCCTCGCGCGGCGGCAAGCCCTGTTTACGTTCGGCTTCCAAGGCAAAGTCTATCATCATGATGGCGTTCTTCTTGACGATGCCGATCAGCAGGACAATGCCGATCACCGCGATGATGCCCAAATCGTTACCGGATAGTTGCAAGGCCAGCAGCGCACCCACAGCGGCCGAAGGCAGGGTGGACAGAATGGTGATGGGATGAATATAGCTCTCGTACAGCACCCCCAGCACGATATACACCGTCACGATGGCCGCGAGGATCAACCAGAGTGTGCCGCTCAATGAGGCGTTGAACGCTAGGGCCGCGCCTTGATAATCGCTTTGTACCGCCAGCGGTAAGCCAATGTCTTGCTTGGCGGTCTCGACGGCTTTGATCGCATCGCCCAACGCCGCGCCCGGCGCGAGATTGAAGGAGATGGTGGCGGAGGGAAACTGATCCAGGTGGTTGATGGCCAGTGGGGTTTGCCTTTCGGAAATGCTGGCGAGTGCTGTCAGCGGCACTTGCGTGCCATTGCTGGAAGGAATGCGCAGTTGTTGCAAGGCTTCCGGGCCGTTTTGCTGGTGCGGGTCGACTTCCAACACGACTCGGTATTGGTTGGATTGGGTGAAGATGGTCGATACCAAGCGTTGGCCGTAGGCGTTATACAAGGCGTTATCGATGTCGGCGGTGTTGACGCCCAAGCGGCTGGCGCTGGCGCGGTCGATTTCGATATAGGCTTGCAAGCCCTGGTCTTGCAAATCGCTGGCGGCATCGACGATAGCGGGCATGCCGCGCAGCCGCTCGACCAGGCGTTCGGTCCAGCGATTCAGTTCCGCTAGATCGACCGTCTGTAAGGTAAATTGAAATTGGGTGCGGCTGACTTTGTTTTCCAAGGTCATGTCTTGCACCGGTTGTAGGTAGACCGAGATACCCGCTACTTCGGCCAGGCGTGGTCGCAAACGTTCGATCACGGCGGTGGCGCTATCCCGCTGGGTTTGCGGTTTCAGGTTGATCAGGAAGCGGCCACTGTTCAGGGTTGGATTGCTGCCGTCCACCCCAATAAATGAGGATAGGCTGGCGACCGCTGGGTCGGCCAGAATTTGTCTGGCCATGGCTTGCTGCCGTTCCGCCATCGCCGCGAAGGAAATGCTGGGCGGCGCTTCTGAGATGCCTTGAATTAGACCGGTATCTTGGATAGGGAACAGGCCTTTGGGCATGGCTGCGTATAACAACCCCGTTAGTGCCAATGTGGCGATGGCGACCAACAGCGTCAGGCCTTGCCGTTTCAGCACCCATTCCAGGCTGCGGCCATAGCCGGCGATCACTCTGTCGAGGAAGTTCTTGTTGTTGTCGTTATCGGCCTGGTGCGGCTTTAACAGCTTGGCGCACATCATGGGTGTCAAAGTCAGCGACACGACTGCCGAGATTAGAATCGCCACGGCCAGGGTGATGGCAAACTCGCGGAACAAGCGGCCCACCACGTCACCCATGAACAACAATGGAATCAGTACCGCCACCAGCGAGACCGTCAAAGAGATGATGGTAAAGCCGATCTGCTCCGAGCCTTTCAAAGCTGCTTGCAAGGCCGATTCGCCGCGTTCCAGGTAGCGGGAAATGTTTTCGATGACGACGATGGCGTCGTCCACTACAAAGCCGCTGGCTATGGTCAGCGCCATCAAGGTCAGGTTATTGATGCTGAAGCCGGCCAAATGCATTGCCGCAAAAGTGCCGACTAAGGATAGCGGCACTGCGATCGCCGGGATCAGGGTGGCCGGCAGGTTGCGCAGAAATAGAAAAATCACCATCACTACCAGTGCCACGGCCAGCAGCAATTCAAACTGCACGTCGTGCACCGAGGCGCGGATGGTGACGGTGCGGTCGGTCAATGGCTGCACATCGATTGCGCTGGGCAAGGTGGCGCGCAGTTGCGGCAGCAGTTTATGGATACGGTCTACCACGTCGATGACATTGGCGCCGGGTTGGCGTTGGATGTTGACGATTACTGCCGCGCTGTCATTGGCCCAGGCGGCTAGCTTGACGTTCTCGGTGCCATCGATAGCATCGGCCACATCGGCCAGACGCACCGGCGCACCGTTGCGGTAAGCCACCACTAAATCCCGGTATTCGGCTGCCGAACGCAATTGATCGTTGTTGTCGATAATGGCCGAGCGCTGCGGGCCGTCAAACATGCCTTTAGGCTGATTGACATTGGCGGCGGCGATTGCGCTGCGTAAGGTTTCCAGACTCAGACCATAGGCAGCCAAAGCCTGATGGTTGGCTTGGATCCGTACCGCTGGCCGCTGGCCGCCACTGATACTGACCAAACCGACGCCCGGTAACTGGGCGATTTTCTGTGCCAGGCGGGTATCTACCAAGTCTTGGACCTTGGACAAGGGGAGTGTGGCCGAGCTAACCGCCAAGGTCAGGATGGGCGCATCCGCCGGATTGACTTTGTTGTAAATGGGCGGAATTGGTAGATCGGTAGGCAAGAAATTATTGGCGGCATTGATCGCGGCCTGAACGGTTTGTTCGGCGATATCCAAATCCAGTTCCAGATCAAATTGCAAGGTCACCACCGATGCGCCGCCGGAGCTGGTCGAGGACATCTGTCGCAAACCGGGCATCTGCCCGAACTGGCGCTCCAAAGGCGCTGTGATAGCCGAGGTCATCACTTCCGGGCTGGCGCCGGGGTAAAGGGTGGTCACTTGAATGGTGGGGTAATCAACTTGCGGCAATGCCGAAATCGGCAACAAGCGGTAAGTCAGAATCCCGGCCAGCAGCAACGCGACCATCAGCAAGGAGGTGGCGACCGGCCGCAGAATAAAGTGCCGAGAGGGGTTGAAGCCCGTTAGCGGATTTTGCGCGGCGGCCATGATTAGTGGGCGGGTTTACTCGGGGTGGCAGTGGCTGAATTGGCCTTGTCTATCACGTTAACTTGTCGGCCTTCGCGCAGTTTGTCGGCGCCATCGATGACCAGCTTTTCGTTAGGTGCTAAACCCTGCAGTATTGCGACAGTTTCGCCGTCCGCCGGTCCGGTTTTTACCGGGCGCACCGTGATGCTGTTGTCGTCTTTTATCAGATAGACAAATTCGCCGTTAGCCCCATGCTGGATTGCCGCGCTGGGTGCCAAGGTCGCCGCGCGCAGGGTATCCAGGCGCATTTTGATGTTGACGAACTGGTTGGCGAACAGGGTGCGATCTTCGTTGTCGAACTGGGCTCTTAATTTCAGCGTGCCGGTGCTGGCGTCGATTTGATTGTCTACCGCCAGTAGTTTGCCGCTAGCCAGTTTTTGCTGGCCGGCCCGGTCGTAAGCGTCGATGGCTATGGCATCACCGGAGCGCCAGCGGCGCATTATCGCCGGGATCTCGTCTTCCGGCAGGGTGAATACCACCGAGATGGGTTGGACTTGGGTAATCACCGCCAGGCCGTTTACATCATTGGCCCTAACCATATTGCCCTGATCGACCAATCGTAAACCGATACGGCCTGCCAAGGGCGCGGTGATGCGGGCGAAACTCAGTTGCAGTTTGGCGTTGTCGAGTTGGGCGCGGTCGATCTCGACGGTGCCGCGATATTGTTTGACTAGCGCAGCCTGGGTGGCGGTTTGTTGGGCAGCGATGGAGTCTTGCTCAAGCAAGGTTTGGTAGCGCTCTTGGTCGATTTCGGCATTTTTCAGCAGCGCTTCGTCGCGCAGCAACTGGCCTTCGGCTTGTTGCACGGCGACTTGGTAAGGGCGGGGATCGATTTCGGCGAGCAACTCGCCTTGTCTAACCGCTTGACCCTCGGTAAACGTCACCCTTATCAGTTCGCCATCGACACGCGAACGCACCGTGACGGTGTGTAGTGGGGTGACCGTTCCCAGGCCGCTTAAGTAAATCGGCAGGTCGCCTTGCAGGGATAAAGCAGCCGCCACGCTGACCGGGGCGTTTTCATAGAGGTTGGCTTGCGCCTCGGCGTTTTCCTGCTTGGCCTGACTGGAATGGTAAAAATAGTAGCCGCCTGCCGCCAAAATCAGTATTAGTAGTGTCGCGTCGCGCCAGCGCGCCTTCGGCTTTAATGTGGAATAATCCTGATCCGTGTTCATCGCCATGCGGGTTTCAATAAGAGGTTTTTGGCGTCATGCTGGTTAGACCAGTCTACCGGCACAACTAAAAAAGGCATCCTGAAGATGCCTTTTTCTGGATTGTCGACCGCTAAAGTGACAATCAATCGTAGTGGTAGTGCTTGCGCAGGGGTTTGACTACTTCCCAATTGCTGTCCAAACCTTCGTGAAACATGACCAAGTCACCCGGTAAAATCCGCACGGGTTCGCCGCCTACAGGGGTGACAATGATTTCGCCTTCCAGTACATAAGCGGTTTCGGTTTCGTCGAAATCGATGGTGAACGTGGAAACTTCTTTTTCCCAGATCGGCCAGCTTGATACGCCTAGCTCCTGTAAACGTTCCTCGCTAGGGTTATGTTCAATAGTAATTTGGCTCATGGGTTTCCTGTTTGATTAAAGTTGAACGAACGGCGGATTTTAGCATTGTTGCCGCGCTGCAGCTATGAATCGGTGCTTTCGTCCGGTAATTGCTTGGGGTCGTCCGCGCGGCGCAGCCTGTTTACTCGCTTTAAACTCTGCAGTTCATTGTTTGTGGAGCTTTCCAGTTTGGCCTCGTTCCCTTGGTAGAGTTTAATTTCGGTTACAGAGTTGATAGTGTTCAGTGTCGGCTCTTTATTCAGATAATCGCTAAGCCAGACCACCAGTAAAGCAATAGCCAGGCTGGCGGCGCAGGCAATGCTGGCGTCTTGGCCGTAATCGGGCTTGATTGGCTTATCTGGTAGCGAAGCCCAGTCCACTACATCTAGTTGCGGATTGCTTTGACGTTGCTTTACTTCGATCTCCACCAGTCGCTGCTTGGTTTGCTGTAACAGGGCTTCCAATTTAGCCAGTTCTTCCTCCATGGCTTTGTGTTTAGCGAACTGATTCGTATATTGAGCAGCTTTTTGCTTATGCTCGGCCATTTGTTTTTGAATGGTCAGTACGGTGCGGCTTGCGGCGTCGTAAGCGTTTTTGGCTTCTTGCGTTGCATAGGTGCTAGCCATTTGTTCTTTGCTGGCAATTTTTTCATCCAGCTCGGCCAATTGGTTTTTTAGGTTGCGCAAACTGGGATGAAATTCGATGTATTCGTCGGTGTATTGATTCCTTTGTGCTTCCAGCCTTTCGCGCAGCCGCCCGGCTTGCTCGGTTAATACGGCCAAACTTTGTGAATCGGCTTCTGGCACCACGACTTTACCTTCAGCGATTGCAGCATGAATGGCGTCCAATTTGGCTTTGGCCTTGGCTTCTTCTTCCAGGGCGGTATTCAGCGAATTGTTTAAACCTTGTAAGCGGGCGTGAGCCTCGTTATCGGTACTTTCTAAGGAGACAATGTCATTGCGCAAGCGAAACAATTCGATTTCCTGACGTTTGTCCTGCACTTGTTGTTCGATGCGCGTCAATTCCGAATTTATCGTGCTACTGGCTTTATCGGTGATTTCGGTGATGTATTCCGCGCGAATTTGCTGGTAGGTTTTGATCCAGGTATTCAAGGCCAGTTGCAGAAATTGTGGATCGGAGCCCTCTGCGGCCAGTTGCACCAGATTCGTTTCGCTGACCGGCTTGACTTGGAAGAGTTCTTTTAATTGGTTGACAGTGGGCTGAGCAATATCTTTCTGCTGTTTTAGTGCGTCCGCAGTTTTTTCCAATACCGGCTGGCCCATCAAGACTTGCTTTTGAATGTTGACGTGTTCCAGATCGGCTTCCGCATGAGATTGATCGATATCGGTGGCCGCGGTGGTCAATACAAGGGCTTGGCTTTCAAAAATAGCCGGCTGAAGTAATACAAACGTTTCGGTAACCACCAACAAAGGCAAAAGAACCAGCAAAAACAGGGTTCTGCGTCTTAAGCGGCGTGGCCAGGGCATTACATTTGATCGGTAAAAGTCGTCTCCGACGACGCGGAAATCATGGCGGTATGGAAACATCACGATTTTCTCCTTGGCGTTAAGTCCGAAGGTTGTATTTTTTGGCCCGTCAGGCTGAATTTCAGAAAACTTTCCTACGCTGTCCGCTGAGAAAATCTATAAGGCCTGAGCGAAGTCTGTGAAAGTCAGCTTCGGTTACGGGCAATCAAACTAATGTCGGGTTTAGTATTTTCGATACTGACTGCTACCCTTAGGGATATCTTGATCGTTCAAGACAAATTGATAGCCTACTTCAGGCCCAAGAGAACAACAACCGGGCTGACGGCCCCGCTGGTGCCTTAACAGTGAATATCGCCAAGCCGACAGTTTAAACCAATCCAAAGATCTGGCAATTCTAAATTTGCTCGAGGCTCGAAAGGCTGTTAGTCACCCATTGCGAACCCGACGCGGCGCTGTGGGTCTAACCAGCCGGATTCGGTTGATCTGATTGGCTAGAATTAAGCCACGATAAAATATGCTTGGCCTATACTAAAACTCCAATTGGATTTGTGACCTGCATCGGGTTTGCGGACTTTTTGTTCGGACAGGATCGAGTGAGCTATGTATGCTGCTTACCTGAGGTGTGAGGCTAAGTAGGCAAATTTTTCCCAGATGCCGTTCTCGCGGCTATTTTCAAATTTTTTGGATTTCCACAAATCCCCGATCGGATTCGTATGGCAGATAAAGAGGATGGAATACTCAGAATTCATGTATATGAACTGAGGGTTGGTATGTGCGTAAGCCGTCTGGAAGCGCCGACGGAAGATTCACCTTTCTTATTGGATAGAATCGTTATTGAAAGTCATGCGGATATTCAGGCTATCCAAGCGATTTGCGATTATGTTTATATCGATGTCAAATTTCAAAAGTCATTTTCGGGCACAATTCCGACAAGAAATACCGAAGCGCGGAAGCATTTGAGTTTTGCGCGATCATTTAACCAAACTGCTAATACCTTTCATCGCACTGGTAATTTAATAAAAACAGTGATGGACGATATTCGGTTCGGTAATCAATTTAGTGTCAGTGCGGTTAAACAGGCCGTTTCAGAATGTGTGGATAAAGTATTGGAAAACCCCGATACCATGCTCTTGCTGACCCAGCTGAAAGATCAGGATCAATATACTGCGCAACATAGTATGAATGTTTGCATATTATCGATTCTGCTAGGCCGTGAATTAAAATTTTCAATGGAAGATCTGAATAAAGTCGGCTTTTGCGGCTTAATGCACGATGTCGGCAAAATGAAAGTGCCTTTAGAAATTCTCAATAAACCCGGCGCTTTAGAAGACTATGAAATGGATATCATGCGGAAGCATACCCTCTATGGTCGCAATGTCTTGATGTCGGCTCGGAATGTCTATCCGGGGGCCGTCGATGTTGCTTACGATCATCACGAGCATTTGAGCGGCACCGGTTATCCGAGAGGTTTGAATAAAACGACGCTATCTGTATTTACCAAGTTGGTAGCTGTTGTTGATACCTACGATGCCATCACTAGCGACCGGGTTTACCAGCGAGGTAAGCCGCATCTTATGGCTTTGGGAATTCTAGTGAAAGGGATGAATCATCAATACGAAGCTAATTATGTTACGCAGTTTATCAACTGTGTCGGATTTTACCCGCAGGGTAATTTGGTGGAATTAAGCAGCGGTGAAATAGGCTTAATAGTCGAGCAAAATAAAGCCGATCGACTCAAGCCTAAAATATTGCTTATTCAAGATGGCGATAAAAACCCTGTGGAAGAGAAAATACTCGATTTATCGCAGAATATTGCCGACTCAAGCGGTAAACGCTACGGTATTAAACAGGTGATAAGGCCGCAAGATTGCGGTATCGACTTGGCCAAGTATTATCAGGAAGGCAAGTTTACTAAAGAATATGCGGTAGCTGGCTAAGGGTTTGCTGCTGTAAATAAAATTACTTGGATAATATTTTTAACAATGGTTAAAAAAATTAATATTAACCAGCTAAGAAAAGGTATGTTTGTTTGCGGTACTGACCGGAAATGGATAGATACACCTTTCTTTCGGACCAAATTTCTGATTGCTTCCGATAAACAAATTAATACCTTAAAAGAGTATTGCAAAATTGTTTCTATCGATACGTCGAAAGGTGTTGATGTGGCGGAGTCCGTCGAAACCGAAGCAGTAAATGATGCAGACGGCTTGGCGGCTAATCCGACGTATAACCATACCGAAGAATACGCGGCTTTTAACAGTATTTATCAACAAAGCCTAGTGCATTTCAGTGAGTTGCTAAACGCTGCTCGTGGTAACAGCGCGATTGATGGGCGCAAGATCGATAAGATAGTGCTGGATTTGTCGGCGGCTGTCGGCACAGATGCTCAGGCCATGCTCGGAGTGATTCAACGCCATTCCAAGAATATTGATGTGTTGGCCCTTAAATCCGTCAATGTTTGTATTTTGGCGGGGGCTTTGGGGATGCATTTGAAGCTGCCCGAACATAAATTGCGGCTGTTGGGGCTGGGTGCCTTATTGCACGATATAGGTATGTTGGCAGTGCCAGAGGCGATACTGCTAAAAACTGAGGCCTTGACGCCGGAAGAGCGGCTTGTGCTGCAGCAGCATCCCACATTCGGTTTGGACTTGTTGAAGAAACTGCCCGACTTGCCCGCCGAAGTTCTGGAAATCGTCGCCTGCCACCATGAGCAAATGGATGGCGGCGGGTATCCAAATGCGCTGTCGGGCGAGTGCCTGGGGGAACTGACACGGATAGTCAGTATTGCGTCGGTCTATGAAGCATTAACCGGTGAGCGTGTTTACCGTAAAGCTTTAAGCCCGCTTGACGCGCTTGGCTATCTGTATTGCGCTACTCAGTCGATACTCGATGCGCAATTGCTAGCCCTTTTTATCGAGGCGCTGGCTACTTATCCGGTTGCCTGCGTCGTCGAGTTGCAAACTGACGAAATGGCACTGGTGGTCATGGGTAATTCATCACGTCCTCAGCGCCCGTTACTGAAGGTGATCACTGATCCGCAGAAACAATTGCTTTTTCAAGAACGGGAACTTGATCTGGCCGATGATTTATCCAATCAGATGAAAATAGTTAGGGTGTTGGCCAGCGACGAACCGTTTATCGAACTGCTGAAAATGTTTGTCGAACTGGAAAAAGCTTAGCAGGTCGGCCTGTCAAGCTTGCTCTTGAGTCTTGTCGAGTAGCGCGTGGCTAAGATTGATGATCGCGCGCGGATCGATTTCGGCAATCGAAAAATCGTTTTTATCCAGCTTGAACGGATTGACCAGCGAAGGCGACTTCAACACTTTGTTAATGTCGGTTTGGTAAACCCGGCTGACTGGCGTCGGGCCGAACAAGGTAATCGACGGTCGATTTAAACCCCAAGCCATGTGAGTGGGTCCGGTATCGTTGCCGATCACTAAGTCTGCTCTGGCAAGCGTTGCTTTCAAATCATTGAGGCTTAATTGCGGCAATACCCGCGCCAGGCTGCGTTCGGCTAGCCATTGCGCCATCCAGTGTTCTTGCTTGTTGCCCCAACAGATCAAGAAGTTGGCTTCCAAGCCAAAAATCACTTGCAGATATTTTTCCAGCGGATAATTACGGCTAGGCCAGGTCGAGCCTATCACCAAGACAATAGTCGGTTGACCGGCTGGAAAATAATCGTCCAACGGTATTTGCGGCGCATGAAAATATAAAAATGCCTGCTTTGCCTGAATTTGCTCGGGTGTCACCACCAGACCGAGCGGTTGGGTCAGTACGGCAACATTACGATCGATGGTATTAGCATCGTAAGGAAACGCTACCTGCCGGCTATAAAATAAAGCGGCCCATTTCTCGCGAATCGAGTCCTGATCGAAACCCACGCAATTTGCCGACAATAAGCGTGCGACCAGTGCCGATTTAATTAAGCCTTGTGCGTCCAAAACTAAGTCGTATCCCTGCTCGGCATAGCCGCGTATTTTGCTTATTTCGGCAAAGACGCGCCATTTGTCGGTTTTCAGCGCTTTTAGATTTACCCCCAAAACATTATCCAGGTGCGGATTATCGGCGAGTAAGCCGGCGAAACGTTCCTCTACGACCCAGTCGAGCTGTGCAAGCGGTAACGCGGACTTGATGAATTGCAACGCTGCCATTGCGTGAACGATGTCGCCCAACGCAGACAGTTTGACGATAGCGATTTTCATCGCTTAAGCGTCCAAGGCTGCCAGGACCTGCTCCGGGCGGATTTCTGTTAAACAACGAGTGTGGCCTAATGGGCACTCGCGTTTAAAGCACGGAGAACAGTCCAGGTGTAGATCCAGAATCTGAGCTTTGGAATGTAGCGGCGGGGTAAAGCCGGGATCGGAAGAGCCATAGACCGCGACCAGTTTTTTATCCAATGCGGCCGCGACGTGCATCAGACCGGAATCGTTGCTGACCACTGCATCGGCCAAAGACAGCAAATCCACCGCATCGGCCAGCGAGGTAATCCCGGCGAAATTTCGGCAGATACCGCCCGATAAGTCATTAATTTGTTCTGCGATGGCTTTATCCTTATCGGAGCCGAATAGCCACACTTGCCAGCCTTGTTCTTCCTTGCGCCGGGCGACAGCGGCGTAGTGTTCAACAGGCCAGCGCTTGGCCGGACCGTATTCCGCCCCGGGACACAAAGCCAGGATTTTGCTGACGATAGGCCGTATTTGGTGCGTATCGTCGAGCAGCGCACTGGGAGGCGGAATTTCGATTAAATCCGCCCCGCTGATCTCGAATTTCCGGCAGACGGCTAATTGTTGCTCGGTGGTGATCGTCAGTTTCGGAAATGCGTAAGTGGCTGGCTGAGGTGCTGCGGCAGGTAGTCCCAGCGCGACAAAGCGCTGAACTGTCATGGTTAACAACGACTTATTTAAGGTGCGCACATCGTTCAACAGACCGCGGCGGAATTCGCCGATGAAACCGGTTCGCTTGGGGATTTGCGCAAAAAACGGAATCAACGCCGACTTCCATGAGTTGGGCAACACAATTGCCTGCAGGTAATGATGGCTTTGCAAGTCCCGGCCAATCCGCATCCGCCCGCGCAAATCGAATTGTCCGTGTCCCAGCGGCATGGCAAGACCTTTGTGAACTTCCGGCATGCGCGCCAACAGAGGCAGTGACCAGGTGGGGGCCAGCACGTCGATCTGGCAATCGGGATATTCTTGCTTAAGAGCGATGAACAGGCTTTGCGCCATGACCATGTCGCCGACCCAGGACGGGCCGACGACCAAGATTTTGTAAGGCTGAGCTAACACTTAAGAAACGAGCGTCAGCCATTCCTTATGGTCGGCGCGGCGGCCTTGAACGTAGTCGAAATACAAGGCTTGCAGTTTTTCGGTGATAGGGCCGCGGCTGCCGGAGCCGATGTCGCGGTTGTCATACTGGCGAATCGGCGTGACTTCGGCGGCCGAACCGGTGAAGAAGGCTTCGTCGGCGACATAGACTTCGTCACGGGTGATGCGTTTTTCGATTACTTCGTAACCTTGCTCACGGGCAACCGTGATCAAGGTATCACGGGTAATGCCTTCCAAAGCTGAAGTGGTTTCCGGCGTGTAAATTTTACCGTTACGAACGATGAACAAGTTCTCGCCGCTGCCTTCCGCGCAGTAACCTTCGTGGTCCAGCAACAAGGCTTCGTCGTAACCGGTGGACAGCGCTTCTTGCAGGGCCAGTATCGAGTTGATGTAATTGCCGTTGGCTTTGGCTTTACACATCGTGCTGTTGACGTGGTTGCGGGTGTAAGACGAGGTGCGGATGCGTATGCCTTTTTCCATGTTTTCCGCACCCAAATACGCGCCCCAGGTCCAGGCCGCGACCATCACGTGCACTTTCAGGTTATCAGCGCGCAACCCCATGCCTTCCGAGCCGAAGAACACCATGCTGCGAATGTAAGCGCTGTCCAGGTTGTTTTTGGCGACCGCGTCGCGATGGGCTTGATTGATTTCTGCTTTCGAAAATGGCATTTTCATGTTCATGATATGCGCGGAACGAAATAGGCGATCGGTATGCTCGGCCAGCTTGAAAATCGCGGTGCCGTTATCGGTTTTATAGGCGCGTAAACCCTCGAAAACACCGCAGCCGTAGTGCAGGGTGTGAGTCAGGACGTGGACTTTCGCATCGCGCCAGTCAACCCATTTTCCGTCTAGCCATATAAAGCCGTCTCTATCATCCATCGTTGTCATCGTCTGAACCTGTTTTGTTTAATGATTGGTGCTGTGCCGCGTCGGCTTAAAAGTGACGGAAATTGTACTATAAAGCGGTGTCCGGCAATACAGGCCGAGCAGAAGTCCTCGGTTTGGTGTGGCGCTGCAGGGTTCTAGGTATTTGACCGAATTGTCTCTATCCACGGGCGAGACCTAAGATGCGGGGAGTGCAAGAGTGAAATAATTCACTGATTTTTCGTGGTATCGAGCACCGACAGGGGGGCATTGTTTTGGATAAATTAACTCAACGTCAATATTTAGTTAAAGCCTGATGTCAGAGATATTTAGAAAATATTATGACTATGATTTTTATAGGATTTTTCTTGTTGGCGTCACTTATGCTTAAGATGAAATGAGTCAAATCCGCTTATGTGGGAGAGCGTCATGAAAACCATCAATCAAGTCAACGAAATCGGCACACTGCGTATTGTGTTTATCGAAGCCTTAAGCCGGCAATTTATCGCCATCACCGGTTGCGGTATTTATGTCTACCTGACTCCGGTCACAGTTAACGAACTGTTCAACCATTTCATGAGCAGCAACCTGCCCATCAATGTGTTTGCCCGGCAATGCGTTAAGAATGTAGTCGCTTAGATAGGCCGGGCGATCCGCGCGGCTAAAACCGTCCGAATCGCCCTTGCTGGTATTGCGGTTATCAGGCTTTGGCAAAACGTCGGCGCGATCCGAACAGCACGGCCAGTAATAAAGCGGCCAGCGCCGCTTGTTGAGCTAGCAAGCTTAGGCAGGCCGCCCGGTTTGCCGGAGACCCAAAATCGAACTGCGGCTGCGCGCGACTATGCTCATCAAGCCAAGCGCTATCAGTCATGATTTTGGGCACGAAATAGTCGCGCCATTGATCTTCAAAGCGATTAACCGCCTCAACATACTCGGCGTAGCGTGGTGCATCAATCCCCGCCAATCTATCGGCCATTTGCAAGCTAGCCATAGCCGGCGATAGCCAAGACCAGGATTCCAAAAACTCGAATTGCGCCTTACGTGCCTGGTCGAAGCGGTACATCAAGGGCCGAATCTGTTGATCCAGGACTAAGCCGGCCGGTAAACCAGTAATTTCGCGAGGTAACTCTTTGCCGGTCTGCGGCATCTTCAGGTCGGGATGGTTGGTATACCAATCAGCCAATAGCGCCTGGCGTTGCTGATTGTTTTGCTCCTGAAACTGGCGGATGGCGATGATGCTGTCCAGTCGGGATGGCATAGGCGCATGCCGATCAGCGGCCCACGCCAACAAGGCCGGGCTGGCGAAGGTTAATATCAACCAGGCCCCCAGCATGCCGATAGCGGCCGCGCCGGACGAGAACGGCAGCAATAGGAACAAGCCGGCAATACCGAACCAGACCAGTGCATACAGTCCGCCAAATCCCAGCCAATAGGGGAAGATATCCAGGCTAGTGCCAGGATCGAGCACTAGCGCCAACAGCGAACTGGCGAGAATTACCAGCACCACTACGATATACCGCACACTCAGTGCGGCAGATACCAAGCGCCAGGGTGCCGACATTTGTGTGCAGACCAGCCGCCAGACTCCACTCTCTCGGTCCTCCTGCACCAAGCCGTAGCTCAAGGCAATCACCATTAGCGGCGTCAGTAGCGCGAACACGGTGGCAAAATCCAGCATGCCTAACTCGTGTAGCATCGGGTTGAACAACTGATCGCTGTTGCGACCGTCGGTGTGGCGGCTACGGGTGGAGATTTTGATGCCGGTGCTTAAAAAATCCAATTGCCGCACACTCAAGGCCAAGCCGCCGAGGGCTGGCAAGCGCAAGGGGGGCGCGGCTGCACTCGCGGAAAAAGCGCTGGCTTTGCCGGCATTGCCAGCGGCTTTGGGAGCGTCGTGCATCTCGGCTTGATTGGACGTCGCATTGACGTTGTGTGGCGATGCGTTGCCGTGCAAGCGAAATTCGCGGGCGGCCAAGCCCGACCAGGCGGCGCTAGCCAGCATCACGCTGAGAAACAGCCCGGTCACCCACAGATTTAAGCGGTTGCGTTTAAAACGCAGCCATTCGATAGCAAGCAGTTGCATCATGGCGCCAGCCTCCGTGCGGAAATTTTCAAAAGGCCGACTGATAAGCCCAGCCACAGCAACAATACCAGCAAATCCACTTCGGCTGTTCTTAGGGCAAAGCCGATGTCAGGTGCTTGATAACTAAAATCCGCCACGCTACGCCAATCCGCTTCCGCGCCGGTGGCCTTGCGCTCAGTGCCGCGGCTACGTTCGCGGTCCCAGTCCTCGGTCAGGTTGATAAAATATCGCCGATATTGCTCGGCTGCGTCTTCAAAATGCCGCTGATGGGCTAAATCCATGCCGGCCATGGTCATGGACAATGAACGCAGCGCCAGGCTGGGTCCTAGCCAAGAACCGAGGTGGCTGAGGTGCTGTTGCCTGACAAAGTTGTCGCGTAAAGCGTCGAAGTGCAGGGCGTGGACCTTAACGGAATAGGCATCATTGTGCTGGCGATTTAAAGACACGAAACCGACTGGCAAATCTTCTTTGCGAGACACGCCGTACTGAGCCAACACTTGCGCTTCGAAGGCCTTGGCGCGCTGCTCATGATCACCGTCGTGTTCCAAACCATGGTCGATATCGTCCTTAATTTCGCGCCAGAACTCGCTGGCGCTGGGATTGGGCGCCAGCATTTCGGCGCTTACCGCTCCCAAGCGCGGGGCGATAAATACGCTGGCCAGCCAAAAGCCCAGCAGACAAAACAGTGTTGTGCGGCTGGTGTTGAAATACGCCGAAGCGGAAATCGCCAATGCGGCGAAGACGCCGTAATACAGATTTAACAATACCAGCAAGACCAATAGGCGTAGGGCGTCGTCCAGCGTAAAGGCGAAGTTACCCAACAAAATGACGGCGGCCATGAACAGCGCAGGTGCCAACACCACGGAAAACGCGGTCATCAAGCCCAGTAATTTACCGAATAGCAATTGCCCGGCGTCGACGCCTAAACTGTGCAGCATGCGTAAGGTGCCCGACTCGCGCTCCTGACTGACCGAGTTAAAGGTCAAGGCCACAATCAATAGCGGCAAGAGTGCGGTTAGAACAAAACTGGTGGTGGCTTGGCCGAAGCGGCCGGCCAACACTTGGTCTGCTGCAGGGCTGAAACGGGTGAGGTTGCGTTTGTGCGGTTCTAGCCATAAGGATTGGCCAATATACGGACGCAAGCCCGGATCCAGTGCCGCCACCGGCGTGTCCTGTTTAAATACATAGATGCCGTAATGCGCGGCGGCATGCGGATTCTTTACGCTTTGGGTATTCCATTGTTCTTTGGCGGTTGTGCCGACACTGTGTTTTTCCGCGCGCAATTGCTGCAACTCGTAAGCCGAAGCCAGGAAAAAACCGACAAATAACACCAGCAGGGCAATGCCCAAAGTCAGTAAACGACCATCGCGCAGCGTGGCGAGAAATTCTTTGCGAATGATGGTCTTAATCATGCCAAGCCCCGGGCGTGAGCCAGATATTTTTGTTCGAGTTCGTCATGCTGCACCGTGTGGGCGTCGAATTCTTCCACCAGGCGGCCGTTTTTCATGATGCCGATACGGTCGGCGACTTGTTTGGCATTGAATAAATCGTGAGTCGCCATCAGCACTGCCATGCCGCGATCGGCGGCGGCGCGGATGCGTTGGGCAAAATCGTTGGCGGCGCTGGGGTCCAGGCCAGAGGTGGGTTCGTCCAGCAACATGGCTTTGGCCTGTTTGGCGGAGGCGATGGCCAGGCCGACTTTTTGGCGCATACCTTTTGAGTAGGCCGCCACCGGTTTCTGATGGGCATCGGCTTGCAAACCGCTGTCCAGCAACAAGCCGTGAGCTTGGTCGCTGCTCAGGCGAATACTGGCCAAGGTGCAAAAATAGGTCAGGTTCTCCAGGCCGCTCATCACGTCGTACAGCGCCACGTTTTCCGGCAGATAGGCCAGTTTCGCCCGCACCAAGTCGGGATTGGTGTGCGGCGATTCGCCTTCGATCAGCACCTGCCCGCTACTGGGGCGATTGAAAGTCAAAAAAGTGCTGATGGTCGTAGACTTGCCGGCGCCATTGCCGCCTAGCAGTGCATACACGCAGCCTTGGGGGATTTGTAAATTTAAATTATCGACCGCGCGGTGCTGCCGGTATTCGACAACCAGGTTTTGGGCGGCTAAAACAGGGGAGACAGAGTTCATATTAAGGTATGAGGGTTAGAGTAAAAATCGGCGACGGGCGACTGGTTTAGACGCCGTCGCCACCGGCAGCGTCAGTATTTTAGCGACAAACTGACATAATAAGTGCGCTGAGCCAATGGGTTATTTTCATAAACATCCTGATCCAGAATATTGTCGATGCCCGCTGACACTGTGCTTTTCAATTTGTGAAAGGTCGGTAAGGAATAATTGGTTTTGAAATCGACCAAGGTATATTCGTCGGAGCCGTTGAAGACATTGGCGAAGGTGTCGACGTTGGTGATCTGATGAAACATATCGCTGCGGTAGCGCACGGCAGCTGTCGCATTCCAGGCCGAGGACAAATGGTAGGTGGCGGTCGCATTGGCTTGCAATTTTGGGGTGCGCGGCCATTCGTTACCTATCAGGCCGGGAGCATCGCGATTTTGGGTGATTTGCTTGTTTAAAAATACGGTGTTTGCCATAAAGTCGATAGGCAGATCAAAAATGCCATATTGTTGATAAGTTAAATCGACACCGATGGTTTCAGTTTGGCCGATTGCCAAATAGGTATTGGGGCCGTTGCCGCCGGCCAACAGCGGGTTATACGAAAAAATTTCATCGTTAATCAGATCGTAAAACAAATTGGCGCGGACATAGCCTTGCGGAATATCGTACTGAGCCATCAAGTTATGGAAATAGCCGTTTTCCGGTCCCAAATTGGGATCGGCGAAGGTGGTGCCGGCCACAGTATTTCTGCTGGCAAATAACTCTTCGGCTACCGGAAAGCGATAGGCCTTGGCGAACGAATAGCGGAACGTCCAATTATCCGGCGAAAATTCCAACGACGCTTTGGGTGAAATGCGGGACTGATCGCGGTCCTCATAATCTTGAATGCGTCGGCTATCGCCGACGGCGCGGTTGAAGTTATAAAAGTGGCCTTCCAGGGCTTGAAAATGGTCGAAACGCAGGCCGGCCATCAGGTTCCAGTCCGGTAGAAAGCGCCATTCAAATTGCGAAAACAGACTGTTGGTTTGGGTTTGTCCGCCGGAGTCGCTAACTGCGTTACCGAGGTTGGCGGCGGCAAAATTGGTGGTGTTATAGACCTTATTGTTATTGTTACCGTGGACGATTTGATAACCGCCCATGAATGACAAATCGTTTCTGCCCAGAAAGGCGTCGGTTGCCAATTTTAAATCGTAGGTAGCCCACCAGTTGTCGACATCGGTAATCTGGCCCGGTAACTGGTTGTTTACCAAAGCCAGCCGGTCTTGGCCTAAGCCTGTCGATTGCACGGTGCGGTCTTTAAAGGCGTCGTAATAACTGGCTGTGGTATCGATATTCCAGTTATCGGAAATCTTGCCTTTTAAACTCCATCCGTAGTTCAGCGTTTGGCGATTTTGTTCCTGCAGGCGAAAGCCGTTCCTGGGTACGGTAAAGTTAAAACCGTCTTGGGTGTAATAGTTGGTGAAACGACCGGCGTTGTTGGTGGCATTGCTATACAAGGTTTGTCCGGTCAATGCGCTTCTGGACAGCACCAAAGGATCGTCGTTACTTCTGATCCGCTCTTCGTAGGCAATGGTAAAGCGGGTTTGCAGGTCGGGTGCCAAGTCGTAAGCCATCTTCAACTTAAACAAATCGGTGGTGGCTCGGTCGATGCCGGAATCGCCGAAGATAAAGTTTCTCTCGCCTGTTGGACTGGGAATCAGATGCGCACCCGTAACTGGGATGGCAGTAGCACCGGCTGCTAAATTGGCAGGTAATCGAGTGGTTGCCGCCGTGGTGCCGATCGGGTCCATGGGCTGGCCTTCGTTTTGCAAATGATTGTAAAACGCGTAGACGCTGAATTTATCGATTCGGTCGCCGCCGGATACAAATGTCCTAAAGCCTTGCAACAACTGATTGCGTCCGCCGCGATGCATGTCCTGAAACATACCGGTGGCATCCATTTGCGCTTCAAATTTATCCGGCATTTTGGTGATCAAGTTCACCGTGCCACCAAAGGAATGGCCATCGTATTGCGATGAAAACGGGCCGAATAAAACGTCCACCGATTCGATTTCGCTGGGAGCGACCATGGACCAGCGCGGCGCGGCGGTGTGGCCGGCGTTGACCATGTTGTACAAAGGCATGCCGTCCGCAAATACCATGCTGTGTGCCGATTGGGTGATATTGGAACCACGCATCGCCATCGGTGCATTGGTGTCGCCAATATAGCGTCGACGCACATTTACGCCCGGAATGTAACGTAAAGCATCCTCGACCGTGGTGGCATTCACCTTGATTTCCACATCCTCGCCGCTGACGTGGTAGCTGGGCGTGGCTTTGGCGGTATCTGGGAAGTACGCCGGTTTTTTGCCGGCGTTTACCACGACATTCGCCAATTCTTGGCTTTTTTGGGCGGTGGCGGGCTTGTTCGAGGGATCCGCATAGACTGGGCTGTGCATTGAGCAGAGCAACAGGAGCATTAGTGACGGTTGCGGTTTGGGTAATTGCTTCATGGTTATATTGTTATTGTTGAAGGGTTGGTGGAAGGGAATTGGTGGTTTTTCGGCGCAAGCGGCCAAGCGACCGTGGTTAGGTCGCCTGTGGCTAAACGTCTGAAATAGCTGTGCGCACGCTTGATAGCAGTGGTTTTGGCACTGCTAAGCGCATGTTTGGGCGTGAGGTTCGAGCGTGCGATGCGGGTAGTGTGGCCGTGTCGACCAGCGTGTTGCAGTGAGCGTGGCCAGGCGAGTATGGCTACGGCATGAGTCAATACCGTTCGCTGCGAGTTTGTCGAAGCGCGCGCCAAGTGTGGCTGCGATAAGCTCAGTCCGAGCGGCGCATCAGGAGTAGCTGGGGTTGGCTGAATAAGGTGAGGTGTGCCCGATTGAGGTGGGCGAGCAGATAAAACAAATTGAAGGCCGATTGCTTCAAGTTTGCTGTAAAACGGTAAAAATTTCTGAGAAGAGAGATGCGAGATGGTGGTGGCGACAGCCAATGGCGGCGAAGTGCGTCCGACGCCGTTACCGAGCAGATCGATACCTGGAGAATAATTGATACTGGGGTAGTAATGCGTAAATTCTGGCAACCGCAAATTAACATTTGCCTTGCATTCGGCTTCCGGGTGTTTAAGCTGCAGCGGTAAACCCCAACGGTTGGCGGGTAGCGAGTCTACTAAATTAGCGGACTGCTTACTCTTGCACAGAACCTGACCGGATGAGTCGCTGAGTGGGGGTGTCGAAGCCTGCTGTCGCGATAAACCCTCGGTTAGCCAAGCACCCGTCAGGTGCTCGAAACCAGCGGCGCTCATAGGTGCTGTGTGGGCGGCAGAACTGACTGAGACAGCATGGCGCGGACCGGCGAATACCATGGTCAAAATGCAAGCAATACACAGTAGTACCAGCTTAACTAACAAGATCCCCGCGCCATGCAATAACAGCGTAGCAAGGATGAAACCCACGGTATATGAAATTAGGCTGGCGGACGTCGATATTTCCTGGCCGTGGGCGAAACCATGGAAAAACCCGAAAAATGCCACTATAAATACATTGATCTTATTGCTGAAACGAATGTTGCGGGTAACCAGAACCGCAAAAATGCCGCAAGACAGCAGAATGAGGCCTTCTACGCTAGGAATCGATAAACCCG
>FSSH01000177.1_pt1 | contig 28568 bp, 29 predicted proteins | sample 1166101 | NCBI WGS metagenome assembly FSSH01 (sample SAMEA32972668, study PRJEB13176) | freshwater metagenome | biome: Drinking water system; feature: Biomass in drinking water that filtered by 0.45 um membrane; material: drinking water | place: USA | collected 2012-12-20 | depth 0 m
GGTTTATGCGCGAGGTAATTCAATGCTTGATCGATTGGTTGGATAGCGAGCCAAGCGATGAAAAAGGGCACCGCATATTGCGCGCGTTAGCCCAGGAGTCGATAAAGAAAGCGGATTTCGATGAGTCGAAGCGACGGTTCACGGCCGAAGAAATCGTCGCCGCTGTTGGTGAAACTTTAGAAAGTGCCGAACCTAAAAAATGGATCGACTGGCCGGGTTCATTGAAGAAATATTGCGAAACCCGAGAGCCGCAAATCTTAGAGTTTGCCCGTAAACGTGGACTGTCTCGTTATCCGAAACCCGATCGTAGAAGCACAAAGGGAGGGCCGGGGCGACACACGACGTTCTATATCAAGGCAGAACCGTTACCTGAAATTACGGAAGAAGAACAAGCTATTGAAGACGATCGGGCCGGAAACAACGCAATCGATTTGCAAGCAACCTATCAAATGACTGAACTGGGTGAAGTCAAACCCAGTTGGATCGCGAGTTGGTTATTTCGGCATGGACAAATTGAATTAAGACAATGGCATGTCTGGGTTATATTGGGTTGGCTAGCAATCATAGCTGGGTTCGCGGTGTTAATTGCTTATGCTGGATGGCTTTCGTTATCCGTTCCCAGGCCGGTGACAACGCAAGAATTGACATTGCTGGTAAGTATTTTCGCGATTCCCTATGGTTCATGGGTCACTATTATCAAGCCTTGGGTATTATTGTTGGATGATCGAATCGTCGTAGCTCACGAACTGTTTACAAATTTTCATGAACAGTCTGCCCAGTTCGAACTGCTACGAGACGGGGATTTAAGAGTGGTGCGGTTAGTTCGGTATTCGGCGCCATGTCCCATTTGTGGAGCCACGATTTATCTCGAAAAAGGCGAACCGGATTACCGGCGCAGATTGGTGGGGCGATGTTATGAAAGCCCTAGAGAGCATGTGTTTAGTTTCGACCGAATCACGCGTTGCGGGCGGCTAATGGTTGATCGTTAATTTTTATGAAAGTGCAATAACGACCGATTGTGTTGAAAAAGTCGGCTTTTCACGAATTTTGGCAAATGTGATTGTCTTGTCGACTTTTAAGATATAGTTTTTATTGGTAATTAATTTTATAGTTTAATCTGGTTTTCCAAGAAAGGCACTTTTTCAACACAATCGACTCAAAAGAGCCCTTGGCAAAAAACCTCGAAAGACAACAAGCGGCTTACAAACGGACAATCAAAAAAATGGCTCCGAAAATTTTAACAGTGATTTGAGAAATTAAAGTACCAACCCTGTCATTGGTTTGGCTGGTTTGTAATCGTTGGTAGTAGATTAGTATTTGCTTGTTGAGGTGGTTGTCACTTCAGGCTGTGATCAATTGGCAGCTTTTGTACTAATCAAAAAACTCAAGATTCGAAGAGCACTTGACCGAACGAATCATAATCATGAAGATAATAAACATGTAGTTAGACGATGAGCGAGTATTAGTCCAAAACCGAATTCAAGTACGCTAGTTTTCGCAATCGCTCTACTGCAAAATCCACAAATGCTCGTACTTTCGCCGCCGCTTTACGGCCTTCTTGATAGACCACATGGACAGGCAAGGGAGGATTTTCATAGTCGGCGAGCACAATCTTAAGCTTTCCGGACATAAGCTCCGGCACGATCATGTAAGACAATACCATGGTTAAGCCGCGACCAGCCACGGCAGCCGCTATGGCAACATCCGCGGTATTCACGGTAAACCGAGTCGAGAAAGGCACAATGATTTCGCCCTCTACACCCTTGAAGCGCCATTCGACTTTAGAGGCTAAGCTCGAAAACTGGACGATGTCATGCCCTGAAATATCCTGCGGCGTTTGCGGCACGCCTCGCGCCTCAAGATAATCCGGCGCGGCACAGATTACCCGACGCACCGAACCCACCCGAATAGCGGTAAGCGACGAGTCCGGCAACTCGCCGATACGCACCGCGACATCCAGTCCCTCATCAAGCAGATCCACCACCCGATCTACAAACAAGGTTTGTACCGGTACCTCCGGGTAACATTCCAGAAAATCAAACAATAGTGGCGCGATATGTAGGTGACCGAACCGGGACGATGCGGTCACGGACAATTTGCCGCGTGGCACGCGATGGGCCCCGGCCACTGATTCCTCGGCTTCAGCGAGATCGGACAGAATACGTCGGCAGTCCTCCAAATAACGTAGTCCGGCATCGGTCAGTTTTACTTGCCGGGTGGTTCGATGAAACAACATCACCCCAAGATGCTCTTCTAAGGCCGAGATGGTTCGCGTCACAGCCGGTGGCGACATATATAGTTTCCTGGCGGCCGACGCAAAACCTTCCGTATCGGCAACCGTAACAAAGACATGCATCGACTGAAATCTATCCAAGATTTATTCCACGTAATGAAATAGTGTCTTGCAATTTTAGGTTATTCATTACTTTAGGTAAATTCCGTAGCCTATCCATGGGCCGAGAATGCGGCCCAACCCAGCACATACCTGATGAAGATCGACATGTCACGTATAAACATATTTTACCCAGGAGATACAATCATGAATACATTTCACTATGCCAACATCGATGGTCATAAGATTTTTTATCGTGAGGCGGGGGCCAGCAACTTGCCCACCCTCGTGTTATTGCACGGTTTTCCTTCCTCTTCCCACATGTTCCGGGATTTGATCCCAAAGCTCGCTGACAAATTTCATGTGATCGCGCCGGACTATCTCGGATTTGGATACAGCAATCAGCCCAGTGCGAACGAATTTCACTACACCTTTGACAATCTGACCGTGCAGATTGAAAAGTTACTATTCACGCATCTCGGCCTAAAAAAATTCAGTATCTATGTGCAGGATTACGGTGCACCGATAGGGTTCCGCATTGCATCACGCCACCCTGACGCGATCGAGGGCATCGTCATTCAAAATGGTAATGCTTATCTGGAAGGCGTAAGCCCGGCGCTAGAGCCTATGACGGCTTTCTGGAAGAATAGAAATGCGGAGACCGAGGCTCCGCTTCGAGGCTTTCTAACTGCGCAAACCACAAAGTTTCAGTATGAACACGGCGCATCCGATCTAAGCAAAATCAGTCCCGACAGTTATACGTTCGACCAGCTATTTCTCGATCGTTCCGGCAATGACGCAATCCAGCTCGACTTGTTTTTCGATTACCAGAGCAATGTCGCACTTTACCCGGAGTGGCAAGCCTATTTCAGGAATCATCAGCCGCCAACCCTGATCGTGTGGGGGCAGAACGACCCATTCTTCACCGTAGCAGGGGCTAAGGCATATTTGCGCGATATTCCCGAGGCCAAACTGTATTTGTTTGAAGCGGGGCATTTTGCGCTCGAAGAATACAGTGGTGCGATAGCAAACTATATCAGAGCGTTTTTTGTTGAAAGCGAGGCTCAAACGAAATGCTGCGATGGACTGGCAATGGCTTGTTAAGCACGCAAGTTTTTTGTTCCGGATCAGAGACAGATGATGAAACCTTTTGAAAATCGGCGCGTTCTTGTCACTGGCTCCGGACGAGGCATAGGGAAAGCAATTGCGCTCCGGTTTGCCCGCGAAGGCGCGAAAATTCAGCTGGTAGCGCGAACTCAGAGCGAGCTCGACGCGACGCGTACCGAACTGCTAGCGTTGACATCGGAGGTCCGGGCGACGGCGCTCGACCTCCAGCTTCCCGACTCCGCTCGGCAAATCGTAGGCGAAGTCGCCGACGTTTGGGGTGGCTTGGATGTTCTTGTGACCAATGCGGGAGCCGCCGCGCAAGGCGGATTTCTGGAGCTGGAAGACGATACCTGGCAAACCGGATTCGGCCTGAAGATGTTTGCCAATCTGCGAGTCATTAAAACAGCATGGCCTTTACTTAAAGCCTCGCAAGGAAACCTTGTGATGATAGGCGGCGGCACCGGCAAAACGCCTGACCGGCAACTCTCCCTGGTCTCCGCCATCAACGGCGGACAGGCCGCACTAGCAAAATCAATTGCCGAACAAGGCATCCTGGACGGCATACACGTCAACCTGGTTCAGCCCGGCATGGTGAACACCCCAAGGCGGCAGAAACTCTTTGAAAAATGGGCGGCCCAGGCGGAAACCGGCATCGAGAATTATTTGGCACAGTTGACAAAGGATTTTCGCATTACCCGATTAGGAGAACCCTCGGATATTGCTGAAGTGGTTGCTTTTCTTTGCTCCGATGCATCGCGATGGATTCATGGCGCCATCATTGACGTGGATGGCGGCCAAACCAAAGCAGTCTGAGCGCTGCTTACTTAACAGCGATTTATCATACTTTACTTCCAGTTGGCGTTCACAAGAGCAGGCAATACTTCCAAAACATTACTGCCAGGGATGGCGTTGTGTGAATAACAAACTTTTCTATAGGATCTGACATGACATTAAATCGACGGGATTTTCTCAATCTAACTGCCGGCGTCACGGCCGGCCTATTGGTGTCTAAGGCAACAATTCGGGCCGAAACCAAATCCAAAATCAAGGCGGTTGCCTTTGACGGTTTTACCACTATTGATCCCCAGACGGTCTTTACGCTCGCGGAGGAGCTCTTTCCCGGTAAAGGGGCCGAACTGAGCAGCGCGTGGCGTACACGTCAGTTCGATTATGCCTGGTTGCGCACGCTATCGGGACGTTACGTGGATTTCTGGCAGGTTACAGAAGACGCCCTAGTATTTGCCGCCAAGCTGCTCAAGCTCGAGTTGAGTACGGAAAATCGCAGGCAACTAATGGGTGCTTATCTTGAGATCAAGGCTTGGCCTGATGCCCTGCCGGCGTTGAGATCGTTAAAGGACATGGGCATCCGAATGGCTTTCTTGTCCAATTTCACTGCGGCTATGCTCGATGCTGCTGTGAAGAATTCGGGTCTGGAGGATATTTTTGAGCCGCACCTCAGTACTGACCGGGTGAGAGCCTATAAGCCCGATCCTCGTGCTTACCAAATGGCCATCGACACGTTTGGATTGCAACGCGATGAAATTGTTTTTGCCGCTTTTGGCGGCTGGGATGCGGCGGGTGCCAAATCGTTTGGCTATCCGACCTTCTGGGTCAATCGAATGAATCTTCCCGTCGAAGAATTGGGTGTTGCACCGGATGCAATCGGCGGTAACTTAAACGATGTAGTGAATTTTGTGAGATCTAGGAACACACCCTAAATTCAAAGGACTTTAACCCGATATCAACGGAGGTTTGGATCAGGTAGCTGCTACGCTTGATGCTTAGTTGCATCATGATTTCATGGCCTTGATCCAGCATCGGCATTCTCGTGATTCGTGGTTCGATCACGAGAATCAACTAGTACCGCTTGATGAATGATTCGCATAGAGTTCCGAAATCTGTGGCGCAAAGCTTGTAACTAAACTGGCTTCAACATTTAGCAGGTTTATTGTCGATAATTACTAACGCCATTCCGCCGAGAATAGCAGTGGAGGCGATCATCAGGCGTAAGGTAATGGACTCATCGAGAAAAACAATACCGCCCGCAGCCGTGAGGATTGGCACATTTAATTGCACAACTGCCGCGATCGCTGCTGTTAATCCGCGTAAGGCCGTGTACCAAATCGCATAGCCAACACCCGAAGCCAATGCGCCGGAAAATACCGCATACCAAAAGCCGGATCTATCCAGCGAACCCGGAGGAAGCGTGACTACGCTCAGCGCCTCGGCTAAGGATGCAGCACGCAAAAAATTTCCGGCCGAAACATGAATTGGATCTCCAGCACCTTTTCCGCGCAAGGAGTAGACTCCCCATGCGACCCCGGCGCTCAGCATCAATAGGGAACCTGGGAGAGACGGTGTCGAAAGGCCAGGAAGCAACAACGCCGCAAGTCCGCTGAACGCGCAAATGAGCCCCGCTGATTGCCGTGTGCCCAGCCGCTCGCCAGTCCATAGCCCGTAGCCGATCATTGTTGCCTGCACTGTACCAAAGAGTATTAATGCACCGGTCGCAGCCGACAGACTAAGGTAAGCGTACGAAAAGCCGGCGGCATAAATAAAAAGTGCCAATGCAGACGGCCAGTTCCCTGCAACGCTGTGCGCGCCGTCACGCATTCGCATGATCAGTCCAAGCGCAAGTGCACCGGAGATAATACGAATATTCGTAAAGTTGGCTGGATCAATGCTGGTATGTTTTAGCGCCAACCGGCATAGCAGCGAATTGCCAGCGAACGCAATCATTGCCAGCAAGGTCAGAAAAAATAGCCGTATACGTGACATCAACAGTTTCCCGGTAGAACTGGCAGAGCTGCATGTATAAAGTGTCCTTGCCCGCGAGACAAATGAATATGCTAATCGGTTAAAGCATCTAATTGGAGGAAATGACGCATTGAATGTCGACCTCCGCAGCCTTTGCTATTTCAGGGGTGAATAACGAGAATGGGGGGCGTACTTCATTGTTAGTATTCATTGAAAACTCCAGATATATCATGAAAATTCTGATGCGCTCGCCTTATTGAGCGCCGGGGGAAGCTCACTTTTGAGATTGCCACATGCCAGGCATGCCGATATGACCGGGCAACGCCTGTATGCGACTAAGCCAATCTGTGATGGCCGGATAGGCTTCAAGATCGATCATGCCTTCCGGTGCCAGAGCGATATACGGATAGATGGCAATATCGGCAACGGTTATATGATCGGTAACCAGATAGACATGGTTGGCTAGCCGATTCTCTAGCACCTGTAACAGGTTTGCAGCGACTTGCCGGGACTCGTCCAGGTTAATAGCGCGGCCAAATTTAAAATGTAACCGCAACCGATTCGGTCCAGCGGCGAGTTCATTCGCTGCGGTAGAAAGCCAGGCAATGCATTGTGCCAGTATGGCCGCGTCATTCGGCAACCATTGCTGGTCGCCATATTGCCGGGCCAGATATACCAAAATCGCCTGACTGTCCCGAATCACCACCTCGCCGTCTGTTAATACCGGCACTTGACCAAAGGGATTCATGGCGAGGAATGCTGCGGATTTTTGCTGTTGTTCGCCGCCGTTAACAGCAACGCTCTGGTACTGAAGACCCAATAGCGACAACATCAGGCGGACTTTGTGGCAATTACCGGATAGGGCAAATTCGTAGAGGGTAATCATGAGTTTTTCCTCAATAAACAGTTAGGGTTTTGCCGCATCAGTCGATGCGGAAAGCTGTGCTTTTAACGCAGCAATTTCCTCAAGAAGGGGCGCGATTAAAGGACTAATCTCGGCTTTCGAATAGCGCGGCGTAATATGCTGAGGGCAATTCCATTCGATGGCTTTGACATCAATCACAATGCCTCGCTCGACGCGGGCGCGATAAGACGGTACTGCCAGTCGCGAAACTAATTCGGGCTCTTCACTTTCATGAACAATACGCACCCGGCCCCATAATTTCAGGCGTCTTCTATTGGGGTAGTCCATCAAAATCATCGATATCCGATCATTGAAATTAAGATTACCAATGCTCAGGTACTGCCGGTTACCGCGAAAATCCGCAAAGCCTAGCGTATGCTCATCCAGCACCTTTAAAAAACCTTTAGGGCCGCCGCGATGCTGCACATAGGGCCAGCCGGACTCCGAAACGGTGGCTTGATAAAAGCTGTCGCGTTCGCCGATAAATTCAATTTCCGGTTCGGTCAAACCGATACTGGGATCGTCGGCCAGTTCAAACCGGCTGTTAGCTTCCCGGCTGCCATACAAGGACTGAGCCGCTTTGACGCTGGGCGTAAACGTGATGTCCGCAAATGCAGTAGCCATGATATTTCTCCGAAAGGACCGGCGGCATGGATTGCCGCCGGACTAGTTCCAACGCTTCAAGTTATGCCGCGACTTTTAGATCCACTTTAGGGAAATCTATTTCAGTCTGGGCCACCTCGTTGATGTAGTTGGTCAAGGTATTCAGCGCGACATGCAGCACAATTTCCACAATCTCGGCATTGCTGTATCCAGCGGCTTTGACAGCGGATAGCTCGGCATCCGAAACATGTCCACGCTGTTGTGCCACACGCACAGCAAATTTCACGGCAGCAGCCGCTTTAGGATCGGACGAATGTCCGTTACGGTTTGCGGCCATTTCAGTGTCGTCCAGCTTGGCAACATTTTTGCCGAGATAAGTATGCGCCGACAGGCAGTAACTGCAGCCGTTGATTTCAGCGATAGCCAGGGCGATGCGTTCCCGGGTTTTGGGTTCCAGCGCACCTTTACCCAAGGCACCGTTAAGACTCAAGTAGCCTTCCAAAGCGGCGGGGCTATTGCCTACCAACTTCATTAAATTGGGTACGACACCCAGTTGCTTTTTAACGGCATCCAGCAATGGCAAAGAGGCGGCAGGTGTTTGTTCTGCGGTAGGGATTGCGATTCTGTTCATGTTAATTCTCCAAATAAAAGGTTGTGGTTTTAAGCGTCATCGCCCAGCGTTGTGGGGATGGCTATACTTTGTCACATGCCACTTAGAGAGAGAATGTGCATAAATTTGAAGAAACTATTCCAATAAATGGAATAAAAAGCACGCTCAACTGCGAATAGCGACTTTAGGTTAGTGAGAGAAGAAGCGGAATTTGAACTCCAGAATTGCCAGTCGGTATCAAGCGGACGAGATCCACCTATGGGAGCGCCGAATCTTGCGCATTTCTGTCATCAATGTTGTTTAGTCTAACAGCCCTCACGGCAGACCACGCCTGCGCCCCTCTCGACGATTTTAAGTTTCGGTGAGGATTTCGTGATTCTTTGCCCGGCACAATAGTATCGCCACTTTCGGCTTTCATCTAAAACGGAGATACATGATGCGATTGTTTCAAAGTAAAGCTGCTTTACCTCTAGCATTGCTCACCGGCCTGTTGGCGCCCGTTGCCGGCGCGCAGGCTGCGAATGTGACACTGAGTATTGCCAATATTTCGGGCGCTAACGGCCCGGCACTGAGCCCATTTTTTATCGCTTTCCATGACGGGTCTTTCGATGCGTTTGATGTGGGCGCGTCTGCCTCTTCTGCCATCGAAGCGATAGCCGAGCTCGGGAATGGCGCGGGTTTGTCGACGAATTTTGGCGCGGCGTTCCCTACAGGTCTCAGTACCACCATTACCGCGTCCGTCAACGGCTTTGGCCCCGGCATTTTTTTACCCGGGGGCAGCGGAAGTGTCACCCTGGATTTGGACCCGGTGAAAAATCGCTATCTGAGCTATTTCGCAATGGTAGTACCGTCTAACGACCGCTTCGTTGGTAACGACTCACCAACCAAAATCGAGCTGTTCGACGCAATGGGGTATTTTACCGGTGGTACCTTTGTCGATAATGGCAACAAAATCTGGGATGCCGGCACCGAACTCGACGGCACTACCGGCGCGGCTTTCCTGGTCGGTTCCAATGCTACCGATAGCCCCGCGCAAAACGGCTTTATTCAGGCCAATAGCGACTTTTCGGTATACAGCGGACTGGCAACCGCAGCCGGCTATAACTTTACTGATTTACCTGACTCGAATACGCCTTTGTTAAAAATCAGCGCAGTGGCGGCGGTACCGGTACCGGCGGCATTCTGGCTATTCGCCAGCGCCTTGCCGATTTTGGGTTTACAAAGGGGGCGCTGCCCGTCAGTGCTTGCCTAAACGCTGGGATCGCTGACCGCTTGCGCGATCATCCAACTCTTCTCACCCGGCGGAAGCCGGGTTTTTCTTGTTAGATCATTACCTGATTCGGCTTAAACAACGCGGATTGCCTAAACGGAAGCCGTTAAAAACCGTCCGCATATCCTTCCGCTTGTAAGGTTCCCGGCGGCTTACCGGTCCGGCGACTCATTTTCAAATCGATAACATGGTGCAACGATTGTTCCAGCGGCACGTGTAAGGTTTGCGGCGGCAATTCTACGGCAGCATCCGGATGCCAGAGTGACAATTGATAATCGCCGCTGGGAAGATCCAATGTCCAGCGTCCGGCATCGTCGCTTATAGCGAAGTACGGACTCTCGGTAACGAATACAAAGCCTAACATCCAGTCATGGATATTGCAGCCCAATGCCACCACGCCCGGCTGGTTGAATAAAATCGGCGCTGACGGCGTGCCTTTATAAAGCTTAATTTCGAAGCGTTTGGCCTGAGAAAATGAGTACACATGGTGCTGAATCTCATCGCTATTCGGAAAATAAACCGGCGTGCCCACTTTGATCGCCAGCACATGCGGAACAAATTCCTTGCCTTTCTGATCCAATTTCATCGTGACCGGATTGATGTTAGCCGAGCTTGGCTTGCCATTGACTGTCGGCTCTGCGGTTATGACGACACTGGCAAGTGGCATACCGGCATTTTCAACGGTGCCGGATATACTGTCGGCGTTAGCTTGCAATGCCACGGCGGCAACACTGCAGCTTAGAAAAACAGGCGATAGGCGACTTGCCATAAAGTTTCCTCTTGGTTCGATGACTGTCCCAGGCTAGCGCGTGCCGGGCGGTTACTGTTGATATGACTGATCTCGAAACTTAATTGGTGGCGTTGCGCCAATGTCAGGTTGTAATTGGCAGTCCACGCGTAGCCAGTTTCGGAGTTGCGGTCTTGGGGGAGATAATCGCTTTCGTCAGTACCGAAACGATCATGGCGAAAACTGAGGCGATGGTTGCCAAACGACTTGCTGAATAACAAAGAAGCCGACCAGAAACCAACGTCCACGGCCCGTTTCCCGTCTTTAATATCACCCATGCTGGTTCGACCGCTGATGCCTTGGCTAATTAGCGTCAATTCCCAGGGCAATTCGGCCTTGAGTCCCAAGCTATAGAAACGGGTATGCCAAGCGTATTGGCCATTTTCGATGGCTGCGGGATCTGCCGAGTTATCGTAATATAAGGCCCTGAAGGTATAGCGATTGGCTTGTTCGGCATTTAAGCCAACATAGTATCCGGGCCGCCCGTCCACTTCTACGAAAGGCTCCGTGAAAGCTGCTTGCCGTGGAAATAGACTATGGATGCCAATGTTGTCGGGTAGGCGCAAACGGTCTTTCAGTGTAGATTCGTAATCCTGTAAGCTCCAGCCGCGCCAGGCTAGCAGCACGCCGGTCGCATCGTTATTGGCCAGGCCGGCGGCGAATAGCCCAAGACGGTCGCCGCTGCTCAGCTGGTAACTCAAATGAGCCTCCCCGCCGAAGCTTCTTAGTTCTTCACCGACCCAGCTATTGATCGCTGACGAATTTAACGTATAAGGACTCGTCCAGGCGGTTCCGGTGTTCTCTAGCGATATCGGTGGGAAGAACATACCAATCCTGCCGCCGATCCGCCAGGCCGAAGTACTGACAGGGCGGTAACTGAGAAAGGCTTCGGTCAGATCGACTGGACTGTATTGTTTGTCGGCGTATTTCAACGTGAAGGTTCCCGACCAGTCCCAACTCAAACGCGTTTGCAAGCCGATTGCCGCTTCGTTGACCCGCAGACGATCACCCTCGGCTCCGTTGCGGAATTTTCCAAGACCGTGCTGCAATTCGCCGGATTGCGCATCCATGACTTGATAACGAAGGTCCAACACCCCGTGCAGCGCAAAATTCGGAAATTCCGAAGTGTTTTCTGCTGCTGTCACAGCGCCTGAGAGCATGCCAAGCAAAATGGTGTTAGTCAGCAACCGTGCCATTAGTAATACTATGCAATGGCCAAGCCATCGGCCAATCGGGGGCTAGCGGATGGGAGGCTCATGGCGATACAACCGGCAAGTCGAAACTAAATGAGCTGCCATGTCCCAACCGGCTCTGGACTTGAATCTTGCCGCCATGCAAACTAACAATTTTGGCGACGATCACCAGACCGAAGCCACCTCCCTCGGCTCTTGCCTGTCTTGACAATGGCGACTCCCAGTCGAACAAACCCGGCAAATATTCCGCCGAAATTCCGATATCGGTATCGGTCACACTCGTCATGATGCGCTGACCGGCTGGCCATGCATCCACACGGACTTGGCCGCCTGAAGGGGTGTGGCGTAGCGCATTATCGATAAGGTTAGTCAACAGTCGTTCAATCAAGCCGATATCCGCCGAGACTGGCGGCAAATCGAGCCTTAATCCCGCTATCAACTCGATGCCCCGTTGCCGCGCATGTAACTGGAATTTTTGACAAACATCCTGGACCAATTCCGCCAGATTTATGTCTTCGAGGTTAAGACAGGTTTCATCGCATTCCAATTTGGCTAGTTCAAACAATTCCTGCGCCAATCGGCTGACCTTTTCACTCTGGCGCAAGGCGATTTCCAGGAAATGTTGTTGCTCCGATGCCTGCATGCCATCTTTTTTTAGCTTAAGGGTTTCCAAAAATCCACGTAGTGAAGTCAGTGGGGTACGCAGATCGTGCGAAACCGTCGCTACCATTTCCCGGCGTCTTTGGTCCTTATGTTTAAGTTCGCCAATTTGACTAGCAAGACAAGCTGCTCGGTTAAAGGTTTTCGCCAATCGGCTCAATTCATCGTCACCGGATACCGGCAATGTTGAATCGAACTGACCATCGATGATACGTTCAGTATCTCCGGCCAGGCGACGTAATGGTTGTGAGATTTTTTTGGCAATTACGATACTGCCGAGCAAGGTCGCGATCAGACCGATAACCGAAAGTACCACTGCAGCGTAAAACATCAGCCAATACGGCGCTAATGCCTGTTTGAAATCGATCTGTAATATTGCCCAAATCTGTACGCTGCGCGACGCGGCGGGTAAGCGTTGTATGCGACTAATAAACACCCGATTGCCGAGTTCGAACATTACGGAGTCTTTTTTTTCCTGGTTGAACGTCCCGATAGATAAATTGCCGAGTAAAGTCTGTATCTCCAGAGGTAGAGAGCTGGTTAAAATCCGGGGCCGACTATGCGACGTTTCGATCAACGAGACATCGAGGAGGAGGCTGGATAAATGCTTAAACTGATCGACCCGGCCATGATCCACGGCTATTGCCACCGCTACCCAGCCGATTGGGATCGGCGCCAGTACCGGCACGATAGCCCATTCGTAGAGTTTTTCGTCTAGCAGGCCGAAGACCACCGCACTGCCTTGGTTTTCGGCCTGAGCCAAGGCATCCGGGAAAATAAACGGCTTGTCCTGCAAAAGCTCTGCGGTGTCTGCAAGAGTGTTACCTTGCAGATCTATGTAAAAGGCGCGTTGCCCCCGAATCCGTAAAGTCAGATTTTCCAATGCCGAGGCGATCGTTTTCGAATCGCCATCGCTAACCGTGGTGCGGAAGCCGAAATCGGCGACCAATATCCGCGTCTCGCTAACGATGCGTTTTCCGCGTTCCGTCATTAATCGTTCGAAGGTTTGCTCTGCAAACAGTAGGTTTTGATCGAGTTGTCGGGTGACGTTATCGAGAGAAACCCGATACACGCACGCTAGCGTCAGCGCTTGTATGCCGACAAATAAGGCTGAAAAAAACAGCACAATGCGGGTTTGGAAACTTACAGTCACGGAAAAAACTGTTATCGGATTGGACGTCATGTCAATTGCTTAACCGTTTTGGCTAGCATATCGATCCGACACATCTGCGGGATCCGTAGCGCAAAATTTGTAACCGATTCCCCATACGGTCAAAATTTGGCTGGGGTGAGCTGGATCGGATTCGATTTTTGCACGAAGCCGGTTGATGTGTGAATTGACCGTATGCTCGTAGCCGTCGTGAGAATAACCCCATACCTGATTAAGTAGCTCCAAGCGGCTGTATATATGACCGGGATGTTTTGCAAAGAAATACAGTAGATCGAATTCGCGTACTGTCAGCGTTATCGGTCGCCCATCCAGCCATACCTCCCGTGCTTGCGGATCGATACGCAGGTGTGCGGTGACGATAGTCGTATGGTTGGATAAGGGCGGCACCTGCTTAAGCGCCTCGACCCGACGCAATAAAGCGCGAACTCGCGCGGTGAGTTCCAACACGGAAAACGGCTTAGTCAGGTAATCGTCGGCACCCATTTCCAAACCAACGATGCGCTGCGATTCCGCTGATTTGGAGCTGACGATGATAATTGGCGTATAGCTTGGCTGATTGCGCACGCGTCGGCACACCTCTAAGCCGTCTATGCCAGGCAGCATCAAATCCAGTATCAGCAAGTCGTAAGCGTACGCCGCTAGTCTCGTCAGCCCGGTTTCACCGTCGACAGCCAATTCCACCGCAAAGCCTTCGTCGCTTAAATTCAGGTTCAGGAGATCGGCGATATCGGGGTCGTCCTCAATCACCAGAATGCGTTTGTTCGTCCTAGCCATAGGATTTAGAAAATAGCACGAAATGCTGCATTATCATCGAATCGCCTAAACTGACCTAGTCACATAAATTTGACGATTTCGTGAAGGTTTCGTGATACTCGGTCAGTAAAATCAATGTAACGACATCATGTTTTAAAATGCGGTATCACCTAATTATCCGCGCATTGCAGGTAATTGACGATTTAACATAGGCTTGCAATCGGCTTGATATATTGAGTGCTTAACATGAGCTGTATTCCAAACTTTTACGAAGCTTCCGAAAACATGATCTTGCCTCGGTTTGGCGGACACTCGGCTAAGAGAGTAATCTCTAACCCCGAGGAAAATCATGAAAACCTAAACGAATCGAAAACCCCAGTTGTACGCAACAAATATACCGCGCAGTTTAAAGAACAGGTCCTGGAGCGTGCCGACAAGGATGGCATTCCAAAGGCGGCCAAAGATTTAGGGCTAGCCGAATCGATGCTATACAACTGGCGAGCCAAACGTCGCCAAACGGGACAGCCCTTCGAAGAACAAAAGCTACAACAGGCTGAAATGGTGCGGCTTAAACGGGAAAACGCCCGCCTGGAAGAGGAAGTCGCCTTTTTAAAAAAGGCGGCAGCGTACTTTGCCAAACAGCCCAAGTGAAGTACGCCATGATTAAAGCCAATGAAGATCAATTTCCTGTGGGACTCATGTGCCGCATGTTAGCGGTCTCACGGAGCGGCTATTACGACTGGAAACAGAGGCCACTTTCCGACAGAGCCCAAGCAAATACATTGCTAGCCAAGGACATTCAACGTATTTTTGAGGATGAGAAAGGCCGTCCTGGTTCACCCAGAATCACTCGGCGGCTACAAGACGAAGGAAAATCAGCCGGTCGGCACCGGGTAGCCAGAATCATGCGGAGCCATGGCTGGAGAGCGAAAGCAGCCAAGAAATACAAAGCCACCACGAACAGCAACCACTCGTTACCGGTCGCACCGAATCGGTTGGAACAAAATTTCACAGCAGACGGCCCCGATCAAAAATGGGTGTCGGATATCACCTATATTTGGACGGAAGAAGGTTGGCTGTATTTAGCGGTGGTGCTTGAGCTTTATTCGCGTCGAGTGATCGGTTGGGCTATCTCCGAACGTATGACGGCAACGCTGGTTTGTGATGCCCTGATTATGGCGTTATGGCGTCACCGGATGCCAAAAGGCGTCATTGTCCATTCGGACCGGGGTAGCCAGTATTGCTCCGCCGCCTACCAGAAGCTTTTCACCAAACACCAATTGATTTGCAGCATGAGCAAGAAAGGCGATTGCTATGACAATGGTGTGCCACGAAGGCGCAAAGAAGGACGCAGTCCTTCGAGCAGCTATGCTGCATGAGAGATGAGGGTAGGCCCCTCGGAGTCGGGTTACAGGATCAGGCTTCAAACCGCCACGAGTTGCTGTGATCAAAAGTCACGGTGGTGAGCGTCGTTGGAAAAGGCACGATTAACGTGTCAGGTATGGATTAAGCAGATGAACGCAAGTGAACAGTCGATGACATGTCGAAAAGCAAACCAACCAACGTCAAAACCGGATAGCGTTGTTGATCCGGGACAAACCCAGACAGTACCTGTTTATGGGCTGGGTGGCGTTCGGCGTAGAGGCTGCATGAGTTTAATCCAGGCTCTTGTGTGGAACGTGGGAACCTGCTGGCTGAATGCCAAGGGAAGAGAAGTTGCTATGTCTAGTGGCTTTGCAAGTACCGATGTCAGCCAGAGGGGCGGAGCAACTCGTAGTAGCGATGAAAACGCTGTAATGGCGGTCGAGCGAAGGGGTTGCGTTATTCAGCCAAGTGCTATTGCCAACCGCTAGCGGGAGGAGCAATAAACCTTGGCAAAGTCATTCGAACTATCCAAACATGCTGTATGGGATGCCTATTTGGTGGTAAAAGCCAATAAAGGGGCTGCCGGCATTGATGGGCAAACGATGGGGGATTTTGAAGCTGACTTAAAGAACAATCTGTATAAGATATGGAATCGGCTATCGTCAGGTAGCTACTTTCCGCCACCCGTGCGTCGTGTCGAGATACCCAAGTCGAATGGTCAACTAAGACCATTAGGTATACCGACTATATCGGATCGAATTGCCCAAATGGTCATCAAGAATCGACTGGAACCCCTCGTGGAACCCTACTTTCATGATGACTCCTATGGCTATCGTCCCGGAAAGTCGGCGCTCGATGCCATTGCGCAGGCACGGCAACGGTGTTGGCGAGACGATTGGGTGCTGGATATGGACATCAAGGGGTTCTTCGACGCCTTGGATCATGGCTTAGTCATGAAAGCGGTGGCCAAGTACACCGATTGCCGATGGACGTTGCTGTACATCGACCGCTGGTTAAAGGCCGATGTGATAATGGCGAATGGTGACCGGATACGCCGCGAGAAAGGTACGCCCCAGGGCGGCGTTATCAGTCCGTTGCTGGCTAATATCTTTCTACATCTGGTTTTTGATAAATGGATGCAAACGCATTTTCCTTGTATCCATTTTGAACGCTATGCCGATGATATTGTGGTGCACTGTCGCAGTGAGCCCCAGTTGAAAATGGTCGAGCGGCAAATCAGAGAGAGGTTTACTCGGTGCGGTCTTGAGCTTTGTCAGGAGAAAACCAAGATTGTATATTGCAAGGACTCAAGTCGAGACGGTCAATATCCAAATCAGAGCTTTGATTTTCTGGGTTATACATTCAGACCCCGAAGTGCTCGCGATAGAAACGGCAAATTCTTTGTTAGCTTCTCACCGGCCGTCAGCCGCAAGGCTTTGAAAGCCATGAGAGCAAAGCTCAAAGAGCATCCGATGATAAAAGCGGGTTATAGTCAAAGTGTTGTGGAATTGGCTAGGACCATTAATCCAATCATACAGGGATGGATCACTTATTACGGAAAGTTCAGGAAATCGGCGATGTCGGCCATTTATAGCTACATCAACGAAAAGCTATTGAGTTGGGCGAGGCGGAAATTCAAATCGCTACAGCGCCGGAAATGGCGTGCCAGCCAATGGTTGAGAGAGCTATATCGACAATACCCGGCTTTGTTTGCGCATTGGCGTGTTTGGTGTTGGGTGGCTGGATAACAAGAGCCGTATGAATCGAGAGGTTCACGTACGGTTCCGTGAGCAACTGAAGGGGGCGTTGACTCGACCCGCCATGGAAAGCTGGAACCACAGCTTTAAAGTCGAAGCGATTCATGGTGAACGGTTTTTAACCCGATCAGCAGCCAAGTACCAAACGTTCGACTATATCGAAGTGTATTACAATCGAAAACGGCTCCACTCCAAATTAGGCTATGTCAGCCCGGAAAATTTTGAAGCTAAAAAAGTCGCTTAGTTGAGCGTCCGTCAAATCCGGGCAAGATCATATGAAATTCGTAGAAATCAAGAAACTACACCTAACAAGCCCGGTCAATGAGACGTGCTCTTACCGTAACGTTGAATGGCGACTCATGGAATATGCGGAATGAGTTTATTCAGGATGACAAAATTTCTGGGGTTCCGGCGTGCAACCCCAACTGCGAATAGATAGCGATTGGTTAGTGATAGAGGATGAGTTTGAACTCAAATCCATAGCTTGACGTATGAACAGCAAAAGCAATAACTATCGACTGATTTTATCGATACCCAACTTCTGCATGCGATACCGCAAAGTACTGGGTTTTAGATTGAGCAGTTGCGCGGCGCCATTAGGGCCTTCAATGACCCAGCGGGTTTGTTCGAGGACGCTCAGGATATGCTCTTTGGCGACGGTATCCAGGCTGGTGTCGCTGGTTTGAGCGAGTTTTACGCCATTGTCGGCAATAGTGGGCAATTGCTCGGGCTCGACCTCCAAAATCGGCGCATCGGCGAGTATGACGGCGCGTTCGATGACATTTTCCAGCTCACGGATATTGCCGGGCCACCGATAGCTTTGCAAACGCTGCATCGATTTGGCACTGACCCCGGTTATTTTTTTACCGATTTTCGGCGCGAATTTAGCGATTAAAAAATTCACCAGCAGCGGAATATCTTCCAGCCGTTCGCGCAGCGGCGGCGTGGTCAGTGGAAACACATTCAGACGATAAAACAGATCTTCGCGAAAATTCTTTTCCGCCACTTCCGCTAGCAGGTTGCGGTTGGTGGCGGTTATCACCCGCACGTCCATTTTGATGGGTATTTGCCCGCCAACTCGTTCGAATTCGCGTTCCTGAATCACGCGCAACAATTTGACCTGCACGTCCAGCGGAATCTCGCCTACTTCATCGAGAAACAGTGTGCCGCCCTCGGCCAATTCAAAGCGGCCGATGCGTTTGCTGATGGCACCGGTAAACGCGCCTTTTTCGTGACCGAATAATTCGCTTTCAATCAAGCTGGAAGGCAAGGCCGCGCAATTGACTTTAATCAATGGCCGGTTTTTCCGAGGACTGGCGGCATGAATGGCGCGAGCGATCAGCTCTTTACCGGTCCCCGATTCGCCTTGGATCAATACCGACGCGTCGGTCTGCGCCACACGCTGGACTTGGGTTAACAAGGATTGCAATGCAGGACTGCGGCCAATGATGTCGTCGAAATTATGCGTCGATTTAATTTCTTCCTGCAAATACAGGTTCTGCGCTTGCAGTCTGGCTTGCTCCTTTTCCATCAACACCCGCTCGGTAATGTCGATGAACATCGTGCGCAAGTATTGACGACTAGGATCGAGTTTGGACCACCACTGTATCCAAATCGGTTGGCCGTTATCCTTGCGACGTAATTCCAGAACGACGCCATCGCTATTCGTACCGTCTTCGATGGATTTTAGCGCGAGCTGCAATCGCTGTTGTGCTTCCACTGTGTCGGGTATAAACGAGCTGCCAATCAGACCCTGCACTTGTTCCGGCGTGATGCCCAGGATGCGCATAGCGGCCTGATTGGCGGCCAGAAAGCGGGTATCGGTATCCTCGTGCACATAAGCAATCGGCGCTTCATCGAATAAATCCTTATAGCGCTGTTCGCTCTGTCGCCGCAGCTCTTCGACCCGAATCCGGTTGAGCTCCGCCGCCGCCCTGGCGGCGAAGATCTTGAACGTATAGAGCAATCTCGGTTCTTCGGGCATCGCCCGTTTATCAAATATCGCCAGATGCCCCAGGATATGACCGTCGGCATCTTGTAAAGGTACGCCGAGATAACTTTCCACGCCTTCTTCCTTGGGAAATATTTTCCACAGGTCCGACGGGTAATGACACAACTTACCGGCCAACACGTCTACGCAGGGCGTTCCAGCCAGTTCCCACTCCTGATTGGCGATAAATTCGCCGTTCATCCAGAAGGCCAGGGACCTTATCCGCGCTTTGTCGCTGGTGAATTCGGCAATGAAGCCGTTCGCAACGTCGGTGGCAATACACAGATTTCGCACCAGAGACCTTAAAAAATCTTCACCGGTGGTTTGCACGGTGCCTTCCACCAATGCCCGCAGTATGGCTAGTTCCGACGAATCGACAGTTTGCATGAGTTTAGTGGTCCGGTTGCTAACGCTACCGGCCATTCTAACCAGTCGATTCCACAACACCAAGCCACAACTATTCGCGGCAGCCGCAAATAGTTGTGGCCACAAGAAACGCATGACCTTGGTCAAAATTCGTTATGACTTCTGTAAGCAATTGTTTTAATAGAAAAAGATATTGTTATTCGATGTTGGCACGCCGATTGCCATTAGTTAAATGTCCACTGAAAGCTTGGTGGACATAACTAAACCACTTAACTATTTGGAAAAGACTCATGAAAAACGTAAACACTGTTGTATCGACCGCCATGGCTTCACTGATCGCTTTAGGCACTTTGGGCATGCAATCCGACGCGTTTGCCGCCGATAAAAAAGACGTCGAGAAATGTTACGGCGTCGCCAAAGCCGGCAAGAACGACTGCAAAACGCTTTCCAATGCCTGTGCCGGGCACTCCACTGCCGACAATCAAAAAGATGCGTTTTTAGCCTTGCCTGCCGGTAGTTGCGAACGCATTGTCGGCGGCACTCTGGAAGCCCCTGCGGATATGAAATAGCACCGTCGCCCCCCGTTCCCTTAACTCACTTTTAGTAGCTTCTTATGAAAAACACATTCAAACGCACGGCAATTTCGCTTTGCCTGGCTTCATGCTTACCTACGCTGGCTTTTGCCGATTTTCGCCACGAATCCGAAGAAACGCTGTACACGCTGTCCAACGCTGCCGTTCAGAATGAAGTGCTGGCATTTCAGCGCGCTGACGACGGTCATATGGAAGCTGCCGGCAGTTATGCCACTGGCGGCGTGGGAACGGGCAACGGGCTGGGTAATCAAGGCGCGTTGGCGCTGAGCGAGAACAAGCGCTTTCTGTTGGCGGTCAATGCCGGCAGCAACGATGTTTCGGTATTTCGAATTGAGCGGGACGGTCTCAAACTCGTCGATCGCACCGCTGAACCTGGCTTGACGCCGGTTAGCGTGACCGTCAGCCATAACCGGGCTTACGTGGTTAACTCGGGTGACGATTCGATCTTCGGTTTCGAATTCAATCCGGCCTCCGGCAAACTGAAACCGCTGCCGAAATCGTACCGTAAACTCAGCGCACAAGGTTCGGGCCCGGCGCAAATCAGCTTCGATCGGGATGCGGACGCCTTGGTGGTGACCGAAAAAGCGACCAATAAAATCACCAGCTTTTCTTTGACTGAACAGGGTTTACCGGAAAGCCGCCATGTTGTCGATTCTTCGGGAACCACGCCTTTTGGATTCTCTTTCGGTCGGCACGGACAGTTCTTTGTGGCCGAGGCTCAAGGCGGCGCGGTGAATGGCGCTACGGTTTCATCATACCAACTGGAGGAAGACGGCTCGACTCATCTGATCGACGGTGCGGTCGCGGTTGGGCAAACCGCCGCCTGCTGGCTGGTAACCACGCCGAACGGCCGCATCGCATTTACCGCCGATACCCCGGCCAGCGCCATCTCCTCGTTCGCTATCGATAGAACCGGACACCTGGACTTGCTGAATTCGAAAGCAGCCGAAGAGATTCGGCCGACCGATCTGGCCATGGCTACCGATGGTTCGGTTCTGTACACCTTGAGCGGTGGCGACCACAGCATCGGCGTATACAGCATCAACAAGACGGGTGCCCTGAAAAAGTTGGAAAGTCTGGATACCTTACCGGTGGGCGTTACCGGACTGGTCGTTCGTTAAACCGCTATTTGCAAACAGATAGAGTACGACATGGTCCTAACTCAGCAACAAGCTAGACAGGCATCAGTGAGCTCGGCGATTCCGGCGTGTGCCGGAATCGGACTCCGCTCGCAGCATCATCGGGACGCTTTACTCAGCCCCCTCAAAACTGGATGGTTGGAAGTGCATAGCGAAAATTATTTTGGCAAGGGTGGTATCCCGTTACGCGACCTGGAAGCGATCAGAGACGATTATCCGATCAGCCTGCATGGCGTCGGTATGTCGCTGGGTTCCGTTGACGAACTGGACCGGCAACACTTAGGCCAATTGCAGCGTCTAATTCAACGCATCGAACCGGGATTGGTGTCCGAGCATTTAAGCTGGAATTCCTTCGGCGGCAAGTATTTTAAAGACCTGCTGCCCATGCCTTATACCGATGAAACGCTGACTCATTTAACCGCACGTATTTCGCAGGTTCAGGATTATTTGGGCAGGCAGCTATTGATCGAAAACCCGTCCAGCTATCTCGAATACGGCTTTTCCAGTTATTCGGAAAGCGGTTTTCTAAACGCACTCGCGCTGCGTTCCGGCTGCGGCATTTTACTGGATGTGAATAACGTCTATGTGTCCTGCGTCAACCACGGCTGGAATGCGTTGGACTATTTATCGGATATAGCCGCTGACAAAATCGGCGAGATTCATTTGGCGGGGCATGCCGTCAAAAAAGTAGGCGAGCAGAGCATACTGATCGATACCCACAATGCGCCGGTCAGCGACGCGGTCTGGCAACTGTACCAAGCGGCAATTCAACGCTTTGGCAGCCGTCCGACGTTGATCGAATGGGATGCGGATTTACCCGAATGGCAGGTATTAGTGGCGGAAGCCGCAACAGCCGATCGATATTTGGAGCAGGCTTATGTACAGGCTGCATGATCTGCAGCGGGATTTTTCCCGCTTTGTTTGCCAAGACACCCAACAGCTGCCCTTGGACATCAATGCTAATGGCTTGAATGTAGAACAACGTTTAAGCATCTATCGGAATAGTACCCGGCTGGGCTTAACCTCGGCATTGCGCGACACGTATCCGGTGGTGAACTGCTTGGTCGGCGAGGCGTTTTTTGATTGGCTCGCGGCTGACTATATCAAATGCTATCCGTTGCAAGCCGCCAGCTTGCTGACATACGGCGGGCATTTTGCCGAACTCATAGCCCGGTTTGAGGCAGCGCAAGGCTTACCTTATTTAGCCGATATCGCCAGGCTGGAATGGCACTGGCACGAGGCCTATCACGCAGCCGATGCACAGCCTTTGCCGCTGTCCGCGCTTGCCCGGATCGATCCGGCTCAATACGCACAATTGGCCTTCAGGCTCCATCCCAGCGCGCGCTTCATCGCTTCGGATTATCCGATAGAAGGTATCTGGGCAAGCAACCAGCCTGAATATCGAGGGCAGGAATGCATCGATTTACGTGCCGGTGGCTGTCGTTTACTGCTTTACCGGCCGCAGTGGCAGGTGGAAATCCATTATTTGGCAGCAGCCGACTATCAATTTTTAACGCTATTGGGGTCCGGGCAGACACTCAACCAAGCGGTTGAAACCGCGATGTCGTCTCACCCCGATATAAATATCCCGCTCCTTTTGCAACAGTGGTTGCGCAAAGGCCTATTGACTGATTTTTATCTGGCTTGATGTCACCGATATGAACACACAAAACATTTGCAAATTAATAAGGCCCTTCTATCAAGCGAACGGACAGGGGTATCGATTCGCAATCCTGCTGGATAAGCTGGCACCCTTAGGCAATTTAATCCTGCGTAGCTGGGTAGCCTATGCGTTCTGGGTGTCGGGCTTACTCAAATTACAAAGCTGGGACAGCACCTTGTACCTGTTCGAAAACGAATACGCCGTCCCGCTATTGCCGGCGGAATTTGCCGCCAAGCTGGGCACGACCGTTGAACTGGCCGGTCCGTTATTGCTGGCAATCGGTTTGTTAGGGCGAGGTCCGGCTACGCTACTGTTTCTATTCAATATCGTCGCGGTTATTTCCTACCCCGATTTGGGAGCCGCCGGTATTGAGCAACATAAAGTATGGGGCGTCATGCTGCTAGTCTGTATGTTACAGGGACCGGGCAAGCTATCGCTCGATGCGTGGATAAAACGCTGCCATTTTCCGCCGCAAATCGGCAGCTTAGCGATAGCAAGCAATCGGGAGAAATCATGAATACGGCAAACGCCGCGCAGCCGCTGCAAGGCCGAACCGCCTTGGTCGTTCAAGCCCATGCTGGTATCGGTGCCGCAGTCGCGGAAGCATTCGCCGCAGCCGGCGCCAAAGTGATGATTAATTATCTACATGAAAATGCGGGAGCCGACCAGGTTGCGCAACGTATTCGCATCAAACAAGGACTAGCCATGATATTTCAAGCCGATATTAGCCAGGAAAGTCAGGTGAAAAGCATGTTTGATGTCCTGATTGCTTATTGGGGCGGCCTGGATATTTTGGTCACTAATGCCCATCCGGAAATTGATACCTCGGTGCAAGACATTAATCAGGCACCATCGCAGACCGTCCTTACTGAAAATCTGGCCGGGCAATTTCTGTGCGTTAGACAGGCTTTGCTAGCGTTTTCCCGACAAGGTGGCCATTCTGCGTTGCCGGATTCGGCAGGTACCATCATTTGCGTGTCCTCTTTGCGAAAGGCTTCAAGTCTGAACGGACTGATCAATTACTCAGTCTGTAAACCCAGCATGAGCAGTTTGTTCCGGGCCTTCGCTATAGAATTTGGTCAAGCCGATACCAACATTGATCGCACTTCGGCGGACTTTCCCTCCCTTGCTGAATGTCGGTATGCCAATCAAGAGGATGTAGCAAAGATAGCAGTTGATTTGGCTACAGCTGTTTATGGCGATCCAGTGCGAAATAACCTTAAGAACGGAGGATCAACAAGATGAAAACCTATAAACCACCAGCTATCCCTTCCTCGGAAATCACGCCGCAAGCCTTGTTCCATGCAAGACGAAAATTTATGCAAATGGCTGGAGGCGCATCGCTGGCAGCTATTTGGCCGCAGGCACTATGGGCGGCTGATAAATTAACCGACGTTAAAAAATCCGCCTACAACGTGGCGGAAGAGCTGACGCCATTGAAGGATGTTACCCGTTACAACAACTTTTATGAGTTCGGCACCAGCAAGGATGAACCCGCGATCAACGCCGGCAGCTTAAGGACCAGGCCCTGGACAATCACAGTCGAAGGCGAAGTTAAAAAACCCAAGGTGTTTGATATTGATGAGTTATTGAAAATGGCGCCGTTGGAAGAGCGGGTTTATCGCTTACGCTGTGTGGAAGCCTGGTCGATGGTGGTGCCGTGGCTTGGCTATTCGCTGGCGGAATTAATCAAGCGGGTGGAACCCACCGGCAATGCCAAGTTTGTCGAATTTGTCAGCCTGCATGATCCGGAACAGATGCCGGGACAAAAAGCCGCCGTACTGGAATGGCCCTATCGCGAAGGCCTGCGGCTGGACGAAGCCATGCATCCCTTGACGCTGTTGACATTGGGTCTGTATGGGGAAGTGTTACCCAATCAGAACGGCGCGCCGGTCAGAATTGTGACGCCATGGAAGTACGGTTTTAAAAGCGCGAAATCCATCGTCAAAATCCGCTTTGTCGACAAACAACCCGTGACCAGTTGGATGAAAGCCGGGCCCGGTGAATATGGCTTTTATGCCAACGTCAATCCGGAAGTCGACCATCCGCGCTGGAGCCAGGCCAAGGAGCGTCGCATCGGCGAGTTTTTGAAGCGCAAAACCCTGATGTTCAACGGCTACGCCGAAGAGGTGGCAGGACTTTATGCCGGTATGGACCTTAAGCGGAATTTTTAAGCCATGACCATAAAAAATCTCGACAACCGCGCCCTGGGCTGGGTGAACGCTGCCGTTTTTCTGATCGCTTTGCTGCCACTCGCCAAATTGGTCGCCGCCGCTTATGCGGATGATTTGGGCGCCAACCCCATTGAAAAAATTACCCACGTCACCGGCTACTGGGCTTTGAGCTTTTTGTTGATTACTTTAGCGGTTACCCCGTTACGGCGTCTGTCAGGTTGGTTATGGCTAATGCGTTTGCGGCGCATGCTGGGCTTGTTTGCGTTTTTTTACGCTGTGTTGCACTTTACGATCTACTTGGTCTTGGACCAGTTTTTCGATTGGGACGCGATCAGCAAAGACATCGTCAAGCGGCCTCACATCACCATCGGTTTTAGCGCGTTTGTTCTGCTGATTCCTCTGGCAATGACTTCAAATGACGCCATGATCCGCCGCCTGGGCGGGAAACGCTGGAAGACATTGCATAGTGTAATTTATCTATGTGCAATCGCTGGTGTTGTGCATTTCTGCTGGTTAGTGAAAAAAGATCTAACCAACCCAATCATCTTCGCTGTATTGCTGAGTTTGTTACTGGGCATGCGATTCTTTTTTCGGTTTTTGAATGCCGATAAGCGGAAAGGCACTCGGCATGTTGTTATCTAAATATTTGCTGCAAGTGCGAATTCTTTGGCAAGATTTCCCTATCCTTTGGGAGACTAAATCGTAGTCCAAACTCTACTTCTTGTAGTTCTTGAACGTGGACGGGCATCGCGTGGCTGCTTTAGTATGTAAACCAGCCTTTCTACGTACAACAACGACGGGCAGAATTGGCCGGGGTAAGGCAGTGATAATGCCAATTTGGTCGCCGAATACCGGACAGTCGACTGGGTCACTGGATGCCTTAACTATTGAAATTGGATAGTTACCCCGACCAACCGGTTGTGGCCGTATCCTGAGCGCCACGAGTTAGTCTCCCCGGAATTCAGAAAAATGCTTAGCTTCTGATTTTGGGGAGACGTGGTTTTATATCATTTTACGCAGTCGTATCGACGACGCCTTCATGGTTACCAATGGCGAGCCCGTTGCTCAACTTCGTTTATACATACGCTTGCCTTGGATACCGAGGAATAGTCTCGACTCCAATACCTTTTCACAACAAGCCATGCTCAGCGAATGAATACACGTTTTCTCCGACGATGAAGTGATCAAGTACGCGAACGTCAATCAAGGCCAAGGCCTCTTTGAGTTTCTCTGTAATCACGCGGTCCGCCTGACTGGGGTCACTAATGCCGGACGGGTGATTGTGGGCGATGATTAGCGCCGCCGCATTATATTGCAGCGAGGCTTTGACCACTTCGCGCGGATAAACGCTAGCGCCATCAATTGTACCCCGGAATAATTCATCGCAAGCGATGACCCGATGTTGATTGTCCAAGAACAGACACACAAATACTTCGTGTTCGTACGGCGCCAATTTCAACTTGATACAGTCCTTCGCCTTGTCCGGACTGGTCAAGGCTTCGCCTCGACTGAAATAGCGGTTGTAGATCTGAATGGCCTCTAAGATGACATCCTGTTCATCGGCCATACGGTAACGATTATTGGTTCCTCGAATGTATAACATGGGCTTTCTCCCGTAATCTTAATAATTGGAGAAAGCCGTCCCCTTCCGGGGTGGACTTTCTCCGGAAGGGTTGTCAAAAATGTTCAAAGCGTCGTCAGCGATGCCTGCAGACGTTGACCGTCGGCAGAGAAAATTTCGCTAAAGACGCTTAAGCTGACGCCATTAATGCGTCAGTTGTTTTGGAATATCTGCTTGTTAAGTTGTCGTTCGCCAGAAAACTAGCCAAAAACCACGGGCTAAGACAGCCGCGGCCATCGGCCCGATTGGGTTTCGACTACATTTCCGCAACGGTGACGACATCGCCATCATTGCCAAGCACGATTTGAAAGGTCCTGGAAAACAGCGCCGGACAACTGCCAAATTTCGGCAGCAGTCGCTGCAGCGCATCCGCGGGTTTATCCGCCGTATTGGCCACCACGAAGTTATGAAAATCCCATTCATCGGCTTCCTTGGCGGATTCCATGAAGGTATCCCATTCGTCGTAGTAGGACGATGCCTGGCAAACTACCAATCCGGATGTCTCCCGACCGGGAACGATGAAGCGATCCTGGTCCTCGTCATACAAAGCATCGTTATCGATGTCGACAGACTCGCCATTAAGGGTTAACCGGTACTGTTCACAAAATACCGCCTGACCACTCACCCATTGCCCTTCAAAAAAAGCACGGTGCGTTTCGTTGACGATGTCTAACCTGATGGCCGGTCCGTTCAAATCGACCAGGTACGAACATAGCCAATGTCCGGCATCCAGCCCCGGTCGAAATATTCGATAATCCCGGCGCCAAGCGAACATCCAGCGTAGCGCACCGACCTCATCGAGATCATCCAAGTCGGCAACTTTGACAAGGCCGTTTTCCACATCGCTTTGACTGACCGGTTGCGAAACCACTGCCAAATTGACGCTGCTGCAGCCTTCCTTGATCGGATAATCCTGGATGATCGCCAATACCTGTTTCGGCAATAACGGCACGTCATTCAGTAAATCCAGGCAGCGGTAAGTTTTCAAGGTGTCGTAGCCAAGGACAAACTCCTCAGCAGACAATTCGCGTTTGATCATTTCCATTCGTTGCCTGGCTTCCCCTTGCAGAACGTGCTTAACCTCAGCAATGACCTGCGCTTCATCGATCAACTTATCCCGATCCGGCAACCGCGCGAAATACCGGCTTGAATCCAAGTGAATGACATGACCGGGGTCCCGTTCATGGTGACTGTGGTAGACCGGTAAACCTTGCAGATACAGATGAAAATACTCCGACTGTCGTAACCAGTCTTCGCCCTGGGATAAGCCATACACATACAGATCACCCAGTTCGGTCTCGATGAACGGTAATGTTGAGTTAACCGCTCGCGGCCGATCCAGGCTGGCACCGTTAAAGCGCACCTCAATCGGAAATCCCCGCGCCAAGCGACGCAACTGGGATTCAATCCGATCCGCTTCCGGTTTGAACTGGGTCAGCGTCAAACACGTGATGCCTTGCCAGTCTGCGGGTTCGATCACAATCGGTTGGAAGGCCAATAGCTCAGCCGTATCCACCGAAAGGCGACCACCTTTACTGTCGACGCAGATAGCATCGCAGGCAAAGATTGCCGACAAAAAGCCGATGCCAAACGGGCATTCCCGTTCGATGACCTCAACATCCCAGCCGGACTCGGCTACGGTCAGTAACGTTGTCAAACAGGCAATGCCGCAACCATCGTCACATACCGTCAAGGTTCGAGTGTCTTCAACATACTCGAAGCTGACGAAGGTGGCGCCGGCGCGGCGGGCATT
>FSSH01002457.1_pt2 | contig 28544 bp, 29 predicted proteins | sample 1166101 | NCBI WGS metagenome assembly FSSH01 (sample SAMEA32972668, study PRJEB13176) | freshwater metagenome | biome: Drinking water system; feature: Biomass in drinking water that filtered by 0.45 um membrane; material: drinking water | place: USA | collected 2012-12-20 | depth 0 m
CCGGGCTGGTACCGCAATCCTGCCGGCTCCGTCGCCCGCCGCGTCAGCAACGACCCCGCGTTCGGCAACCCGCCCCGTCGCCCCCGCTAATCAGGAGATCCGCACATGTCCCTTATCAAGAGTGGTTTGATTCTCGTGGGTTTCGGTGCCGCGGCTGTCGGCGGTGGCATCTACTTTGGCGCCATTCACCCGGGCGCCGATGAGCCGCATTCGGCGGTCGTCTTCAAAATGATCGAAACGGCGCGGGACCGCGCCATTGCGGTCCGTGCCCATGACATCGTCGTCCCGACGTTGGGCGACGAAGCGCAGGTGCGCAGCGGCGCCGGCAACTACGCGGCGATGTGCACCACCTGCCACTTGGCACCGGGCATGGCGGCAACGGAGCTGAGCCAGGGCCTCTATCCCGCGCCGCCCGCCCTGACCCAACTCGGTGTGCCCGACCCGGCGCGTGCGTTCTGGGTGATCAAGCACGGCATCAAGGCCTCCGGCATGCCCAGTTGGGGCAAGAGCATGTCGGACGAGTACATCTGGAACATGGTCGCGTTCCTGCAAAAAATGCCGGAGATGTCACCCGAGCAATACCAGGCCCTGGTGGCGACCAGTGGCGGCCACGACCATGGCGGCGGCGAGAGCATGCCGCACGACGACACGATGCCGGCGATGGAAGGCATGGACAGCGGCAGCGGCGACCATCACGGCGCGGCGGCCCCGGCGGCTCACGACGACACCGGCTCGGCGCCCCACGCTCACGATGCCCCCGCGCCCGCGCCCGCACCGCACGACGATGCCGGCGCGCCGCCCCACGACCACGACACGCCCGCGCCGCCGCCGCATGACGATGCCGGCTCGCCGCCGCATGACCACTGACCCCTCTCTGACAGGACCCACCACCATGAAGCGTATTGCCACCCTTGCTGTCTTTTCCCTCGCCGCCGCCGGTAGCCCCGCGTTCGCTGAAGGCCCGGCCACCTCGCCCCACGCCCACGACGCGGCGACCGCGCAGGCCCCCGCCCGCCCGGTGCTGAGCATTCCTGTCGAGGCGAAGCCGGCGGTGGCGACCGTCGAACGTTTCTCCACCGCGCTGGTCGCGGGAAGACTCGACGCCGCCGGCGCGGAGCTCGATCCGAATGTGCTGATCCTTGAGAGCGGCGGCGCCGAACGCTCCGCCGCCGAGTACCTGGGGGGTCACGCCAAGGGCGACGCCGCCTTCCTCAAGACCGCGCACATCCAGCTGATCCGCCGCAGCGCCCAGGTCAGCGGTGACCTGGCTTGGGTGGCGAGCGAAAGCGAACTGCACCTGAGCAAGGACGGCAAGCCGGTCACGGTGCTCAGCACCGAAACCATGCTCGTCCAGCGCTCGGACGCGGGCTGGAAGATCGTCCACATCCACTGGTCCTCGCGCACGAAAGCGCCGGGCGATCATCACTAGGAGGCCGCCATGCGCCGGTTTACTTCGATCTTGACCACCGTGGTGCTGCCGCTGGCGCTCGCGTCGTGCGAAGGCCGCAAGGATCCCCCGCCGGAAGCCTTCGGTCCCCACGTGCTCGCCGCGCCCGCCGCGACGGTGACGCCACCGCGGGCGGACGACACCTCCGCGCCCCATGTCGCCGAGCGCCCCACCGCGTTGCCGCCGATCACGATGCACAAGGACCCCTACTGCGAGTGCTGCAGCCTGTGGGCCCGCCACGTCGAGGGGGCCGGCTTCCCGGTGAGCGTGGTCGTCAATCGCGACATGGACGCCATCAAGCGGACGGTGGGCGTTCCTGCGGGCAAGGGCTCCTGCCATACGGCGCAGGTGGCCGGTTATTTCATCGAAGGCCATGTGCCGGCCGAGGACATCCACCGTCTGCTGGCCGAGCGTCCCGATGCCCGCGGCCTGTCCGCCCCGGGCATGCCGATCGGCTCCCCCGGCATGCCGGGTCCGCCGCGCCCCTACACCGTGTACCTGATTGGCAAAGACGGCAGCAGCACGCCCTTTAGCCAGCACGGTCACTGACCGGAGACACCCGCATGACCACCCACGCCAGCCATCCGCCGCCGTCCGCACCTACCACCACGGAGCAACCCCGCGATCCGGTCTGCGGCATGTTCGTGGCCGGCCCGCTGTTCGTGCTGCACGCGGACACCCGCTACCACTTTTGCTCGGAGCGCTGTCGCCAGAAGTTCCTGGCCGACCCGGCACGCTATCTGGCGCCCAATGCGCCGAAAGAAGGGATGACGCCAACGCCGGTCTCGCCGGTCGCGGCGGTGCCAGGCACCCGCTATACCTGTCCGATGCACCCGGAGATCGTTCAGGACGGGCCGGGCATTTGCCCGAAGTGCGGGATGGCGCTTGAGCCGCTCATGCCCTCGTTGGAGGAGGACGAGAACCCGGAGCTGGCTGACTTCACCCGCCGGTTCTGGGCGACCTTGCCCGCGACGCTGATCGTGCTGGTGTTGGCGATGTTTGGCCACCGCTGGGTGAGTCTGGATGCGACCACGCGAAGCTGGCTCGAGTTGGCGCTCGCGACGCCGGTGGTGTTGTGGGCCGGCTGGCCGTTCTTCGTGCGCGGGTTCGCGTCGGTCCGCACCCGGAACCTGAACATGTGGACGCTGATCGGGACCGGTGTGGCGGCCGCGTACGGCTATAGCGTCGCCGCCACGGTCGTTCCGGGCTGGTTCCCGGCCTCGTTCCAAGAGCACGGCCGCGTGGGGGTGTACTTCGAAGCGGCGGCGGTGATTGTGTCGCTCACCTTGCTCGGCCAGTTGCTCGAGCTCAAGGCGCGGTCACAGACCTCCGCAGCGATCAAAGCGCTGCTGGGCTTGGCGCCCAAGACAGCGCGGCGAATCCAGCCCGATGGCAGCGAAGAGGACATTCCCCTGGCGCATGTGCACCTGGGCGATCGGCTGCGCGTTCGGCCGGGCGAGAAGGTTCCGACCGATGGCGTGGTCGTGCAGGGCCAATCGAGCGTGGATGAGTCCATGCTGACCGGCGAGCCGATGCCGGTGGCCAAGATCGTGGGCGAACGGGTCATTGGCGCGACGATTAATGGCTCGGGCGCCCTGATCATCGAAGCCGAGAAGGTCGGCGCCGACACGGTGCTCAGCCAGATCGTACAGCTGGTGGCCAATGCCCAGCGCTCCCGCGCACCGATGCAGCGCATGGCCGACACCGTGGCGTTCTGGTTCGTGCTGGCGGTGCTGGCCATCGCCCTGTTGACGCTGCTGGTCTGGGGCTTCTTCGGTCCCGAGCCGTCGTGGGTGTATGGCGTGCTCAATGCCGTGGCGGTGCTGATCATCGCCTGCCCCTGCGCCTTGGGCCTGGCCACGCCGATGTCCATCATGGTGGCCACCGGGCGGGCCGCCAGCGTGGGCGTATTGTTCCGCGATGCCGAGGCGATCGAGACCTTGCGCAAGGTCGATACGCTGATTGTCGACAAGACGGGGACCCTGACCGAAGGCCGTCCGCGCTTTCGCGACACCGCGGCGCTGCCGGGATTCACCCCCACCGAGGTCTTGCGCCTGGCGGCCAGCCTGGACCAAGGCAGTGAGCACCCGCTCGCCGCCGCCATCGTCACCGAGGCCCGGGAGCGGGGTCTGGCGCTCTCGACGCCAGACGCCTTCGAGTCCGCCAGTGGGATTGGCGTGCGCGGCCGCGTCGATGGCCGGGCGCTGGCGTTAGGCAACCAGACGTTGATGGTGGAGGAAGGTGTGGTGATCGGTACGCTGGCCGAGGCCGCCGAGCGGCTGCGTGCGGAAGGCGCGAGCGTGATGTTCCTGGCCGTCGATGGCCAGGCGGCCGGCCTGCTGGCCGTGGCGGACATGATCAAGGAATCCACGCCCGAAGCCATCGCCCAACTGCGGGCGGTGGGATTGCGCCTGATCATGGCGACCGGCGATGGCGCAACCACGGCCCAGGCGGTAGCGACGGCCCTGGGAATCACCGAGGTACACGGCGAAGTCCGACCGCAGGACAAGGCGGACCTGGTGGCGAGCCTCAAGGCCCAGGGCCGACGGGTGGCGATGGCCGGCGACGGCATCAACGATGCGCCAGCGTTGGCGCTGGCCGACGTCGGTATCGCGATGGGCACGGGCACGGACGTGGCGATGAGCAGTGCCCAGGTGACCCTGGTCAAGGGCGATCTGCGCGGCATCCTGCGGGCCCGGCAGATCTCCGAGGCAACGGTCGCCAACATGAAGCAGAACCTCGGCTTTGCCTTTCTATACAACGCGCTGGGCGTGCCGATCGCGGCCGGCGTGCTTTACCCCGTGTTCGGGCTGTTGCTCAGCCCGATGATCGCCGCCCTGGCCATGAGCCTGAGCTCGGTCTCGGTGGTGATCAACGCGCTGCGCCTGCGTGCGGACGACACGTGACGATTTTTTGCTTGGCCGCTGCGGCGGCGCAGGCATCCCGGACCGGTGGGTGTTGGGACAACCACCGGTTCGTTTCTTTCGTCCCCCAAGGAGATTTCCCCATGAAACGTCTGCTTCCGTTCGCTATTGCCCTGCTGATCGCCGCCCCGCTCGCCTGGGCCGACGACAAGGGCCACGACCACATGGCCGCCAAGAATGGCCGGACCCAGCCGCACGATATGGCCGCGATGTCGGCCGAGGAGTTTGCCAAGCTCGACACCGACAAGAACGGCCAGCTCGGTCGCACCGAGCTCCCCAAGGAGCACAAGCTCGCCGCGCATTTCGACATGCTCGATACCGACAAGAACGGCACCCTCTCGGCCGCCGAGTTCGCCAAGGGCAACAGCATGTGATGTCTGCCCGGGGCGGCGCTGCCGCCCCGGCCACTGGATGCGGGGAGAGAGCAATGACACGACTATGGACGGGCCTGGTGGCCCTGCTGCTGGCCGGCGCGGCGATGGCCGCGCCGCCCCCCGAAACCACGGACGACACAGGTGCGATCAAGGCCGTGCTCGCGGCCTACAAGACGGCGCTCGAGCGCCGGGACCTGACCGGTGTGGAGAAGTTGTTTGCCGAGCGCAATGAGGTGATCGAATCGGGCAAGGTCGAAGGCAGCTATGCCGACTATGTGACCCATCACATCGGCCCGGAGCTGGGCCATATCCAACAATTCACCTTTGACGACTATGCGGTGACGGTCGAGCAGGCCGGCGACATCGCCTGGGCCACGGAGACCTATCGCTACACGATCGTCCTACCGGATCGCGCCGAGCCGATCGTGCGCCAGGGCGTGGCCACCACGGTGCTCGAGCGGCAAGAGGGGGCTTGGAAGATCCGCGCGATGCACAGCTCCTCGCGTGCGCCCAAGACCCCGGCGGCGACGCCATGAGGTGCCCGTGACCCAGGCGCTGGCCATGCCCGATCTCACCCTGGCCCTGGAGCATTGGCGCCAGGACCCGGGCGGGACGTACCGCACGTGGTTTCTGTGGGAGGAGCGGATCAAGAACTTCCGCTCCATCCGCCGAGGCCTGCAGGCGGTGGTGCAGGAGATCGAGGCTGGCACGTTTGGCACCGCCTACCGCGGCTCCACGTTGGAGACCGTGGTCTCGGCCGTGGCCGAGCAGCGGCAGATTTTCAAGGGCGCCGATCACGCCTTCTTGTGGAAGCCCAAGCTGCGCATCCCCGACATCTACGAAAGCCCAGACAACCAGCGCACGTTCGGTCGCTTCTTGCATGCCTGCGATTGCTGCGACGACGAGGCCGGCGTGCTGTGGGCGATCCAGGCGCTGGACGATTGCCGCATCAAGGGTCTGGGCCCCGCGGCCGCCAACCTGCTCTATTTTCTGCATCCGACCTTGGTCACCCCGTTCAACACGGCGATCGTCAAGGGCTACAACGCGGTGACCGGGGCGCGGGTCAAACTGGGCCGCTGGGACGAGTACCTCGCCATGCGCCGCGGGGTGCTCGCGCTGAACCAGCAGTACCGGACGCGGCTGTCGAATGATCTGGGCGCGATCGCCGGGTTCCTGTTTGACGTGGGGTCCGGCCGGCTACCGCTGCCGACGGCCGAGGTCAACGCGGCGGCGTGGGCGGCCGATCTGGCCCGGGTCCGCAACGATGCCGCGGCCGAGCGGCGCCGTGCCGCCGAGGCGGCCGAGGATCGCTCGCATACCCAGGTCCAGGGGTGGCTGCGGGACCTGGGTCGAGCCCTGGGCTATGAGGTGTGGGTCGCCAGCAATGATCGCGGGCGCGCCTACAACGGTGGACGGTTGGCCGAGGGGTGCCTCGAGAGCCTGCCGGCGGCACTGGAGTCCTCCTTGGCCGTGGATACGATCCGACTGATCGATGTGCTCTGGATCGAGCCCGGGGGGCGGGTTGCCGCCGCGTTCGAGGTCGAGCACAGCACGAGCCTGTATTCGGGCATCGTGCGCATGCTCGATCTCGCCCTGGGCGCGGCCGACGGCTTGGCCGGACGCTACTTCCTGGTGGCGCCGGATCGGCGCGAAGCCGATGCCCGGGCGCAGTTCGCCCGGCCCGCGTTCCAGCGCGTGCTGGACCTGGACCTGCGCTTTCTCGCCTACAGCGATCTGGCCGAGCACCGCGAGTCGATGGCGCGGTTTGGGCAAGGACTGCGCCCGCTCGATGCCCTGGCCCGCCCGTTGCGGGGTCCGGGGTGAGCGTCGAGCTCACCCCGTTGGATCGCCGGCCGCCGCGCATGCCCTGGCGTGGCGGCGCCTTGATGGGCGCGGGTTGGGCGACGTTCACCGGCGCGGTGGGCGACAACCGGGAGCATGCCCATCACGCGCTTCAGCTCGTGGTTGGCGAGACCGCGGACGTGGCGGTCTGGATCCGTGGCCGGGGCGAGGTCCAGGCACCGGCGGTGCTGCTCGACGCGGACGTCGTGCACCGGGTCCACCCCGGGCCCGCGTACCTGCTTTATCTGGACCGCGAGTCGCACGCCGGCCGTCTGCTGTCACCCACGTGCGTGGCCGGCGCCCGCGGGTTGACGTCCGCCGAGCGACACGCGGTGCTCGACGCCTGGCCTCGCCCCTCTCGTCTAGAGTTGGGACCGATCCTCGCGGCCTTGGGCCAGGGCCTACCGGCGAGTCCGCCCGCCGCCGCACCCTCCGATGACCGCGTCCAGCGCGTGCTGGACTCCTTGGTCACCCGGACGACATGGGAGGGCACGTTGACGAGTTTGGCCGCGGAGGCTGCGATCTCCCCCAGTCGCTTCCGACATCGGGTGCGGGAATTGATCGGCATGCCGCTGCTGCCCTACCTGCGCTGGCTGCGCCTGCGGCAGGCACTGACGGTGGCGGCCACCGGCGAGAGCCTGGCGCGGGCCGCCCAGGACGCCGGATTCGCCGACGCCGCCCATCTGACCCGGACCATGCAGCGGCATTTCGGCGTCGCCCCGAGCGATGTGATCCAGGCGCTCCGGCAAGGCGGCTGAAGCCCACAGGTCAGCCAGTTCATTCAAGCCGCCGGGCGACGCCACGTCGATGATGCAGGTGATGGGCGCATGGGACGCCCCTTCTTGGAGAACTTCATGGCGGCCTGGGCCCGCACCCTGACTCGCTTCATCCACCGCCAGCGTCGACCCGTGCGCGGTCTGCTGGCCGTAGCCGCCCTCGTCTTGCTGATCGATGGGTTCCTGATCGAGCGCAGCGTGCTTCATTTGCTGCTGCTGCACCCGCTCCTGCTGATGGCGCTGCTCGCTGGACTGATCCTGACCGAGACCCCCGACCCGCCGGGAGCGTCCGATGGCCACTGACTTCATTCCGGCGTTGCGCTTCGCCGCGCTGACGCCGTGGTACGACCGCACGGTCGCTTGGAGTACCCGCGAGGCGGACATGAAGGACCGCGTCGTCGCGCTGGCGGCGCCTCGCTCCGGCGAGCGCGTGCTCGACCTAGGCTGCGGCACCGGCACCCTGCTGCTGGCCTTGGCGAACGCCGCGCCGGCGGCCACGCTCACCGGTATCGACGCGGACCCGGCGATCTTGGCGTTGGCCGCGGCCAAGATCGAGGCCGCCGGCGCACAGGCCCGACTGCTGCCCGGGTGGAGCGATGCCTTGCCGCTGCCCGACGGCCGTTTCGACCTCGCGGTATCAACGCTGTTTTTCCATCACCTTGAGCCACACGCCAAGCACCGCGCGGTGCAGGAGCTGCGGCGCGTCCTGCGCCCCGGCGGGCGCCTGGTGATCGCCGATTTCGGGCGCGCCAAAGCGGGCTGGCGCCGCGGGATGTTCCATCTCGTCCGCCTGCTCGACGGCTACCCCAATACGCGTGACCACGCCGCCGGCACGCTGACCTCCTTCCTGGTCGATGGCGGCTTCGTCGATGTGCAGTCGCTGTCCCCGCTGGCGGTGCCGCTGGGCAGTATCGATTTCCTGGTGGCCACCCGACCCCCCCGTGCCTGACGCGGCGACTGCCGAATTGTTCAAGCCGGGCACCCGGTGGTTCCCCCTGCCGGGCGCAGGACTTTTGTGAAAGGAGCAACGATGATCCGGTCCCTGCTACGCGTGACGGCCTATCCGGTCGTGTTTGGCCTGAGTTTCTGGGCGGTGATGGAGATCGTGGCCCGCCCGGCCTGGCAATGGCCCGGGCTGGCGGCCGTCGCCTTGGTGGCGATGACGGTGGTGGCCGCCTTGGAATGGGTGATCCCCTACCAGCGCGCCTGGCTGGAGGATCACGACGATCTCGCCACCGACATCGCCCATGCGCTAGTGAATCTGGCCGTACTGGCCGGCACCGCGTTCGCGCTCAATGCGCTGCGCGTGGACCTGCCCTCGGTCTGGCCGGACGCGTGGCCGGCGTGGGCGCAGGTGCTGCTCGCCGGCGCGGTGATGGACCTGGGGCTGTATCTGATGCATCGGGCGAGCCACCATGTCGGGTGGATGTGGCGCCTGCACGCCCCACACCACAGCTCTGAACGTCTTTACTGGCTCAACGGCGAGCGGCGTCATCCCCTGAGCGCCATGCTGCTGGCCAGCCCCGGTCTGCTAGTGGTCGTGGCCTTGGGCGCGCCCCCGGTCATCATCAGCGCCTGGCTCACGCTGCTCGCCGTGCACCTGGCATTCCAGCACGCCAACCTCGACTACCGTATGGGGCCCCTGCGCTATGTGCTGGGGGTGGCCGAGATTCATCGTTGGCACCACAAACGCGAGTATGAGGACGCGCAGGTGAACTTCGGGGAGTTCTGGATGCTCTGGGACCACCTGGGCCGAACGTTCCACGATCGGCCCAATGGGGTGGTCGCGGGCGAGGTCGGCCTGCGGGATCGGACCTTCCCGACCCATTACCTGGCCCAATTGCGTTGGCCCTTTCGACGGCCCGCTTCCGCGCCTGCCGCTACACGGGGCTCGCCCTGAGCGCCGCCACCCACGACGACGAAGGAAAAGACTCCATGCGTTTGCGAACCCTAGCTCTGCTGTGCGCCCTGAGCCTGACTGGCCCCGTCCTGGCTGCCGATGACGTCGGCGACGTGACGCCGATGCGCCTGGTGCTGACCCAAAACGAGCACGTGATCCTGTCCGAGACCCTGTACGTCACCGACTCCCCCGCCCACCTGCGCGTGGGCACCGAAAACGGCTACCCGGTGCGCACGTGCACGGCGACCCAGCAAACACTGACGTCGGCGACCCTGTTTGCCGGTTGGCACGTGCGGGTACAGCGCGATCATGGCGGCGTGCAGGTGCATCTGGTGCAACACGCCGTGCAGACCGGTCAGGGCGCCGCCGATGCCCGTGGCTGCACGCCCCTGATGGCGCAGTCCAGCGAGGCGGTGACCCTGCACGCCACGGTGCCTACATCGGCGACCGGCGCGCAGCGCCAGGCGCTGGCCGACGGGTTCACGGTGGAAGTTGAAATGGGGCCGCCGCTGGCCCCGTGACGCCCCGTCTGCGTTAATGTGAAGGAACAGCACTGCCTCCGCGCCGGCGCCTGGCCCTTCCGGTGCGGAATCCTTCGTTGGGCCAGCCGAAGGAATCCCGCTCATGTCCAAGAAGGAACAGTCTGGCCCCAAGGTGACCAAGGCCGCGGCCAAGGTGCTGGGCAGCGCCACCGCCAGTCCGACCGCCAAATCGCTGGCCGGCAGCGCGCTGGCGCAGGCCAAGACCAGCAAGCAGAGCTCGCCGGCGACGGCGACCAAGGCCGCCAAGGCGCTCACCGATGGGCGCACCAGCAAGACAACAAAATCCCTGGCGGGCAGCGTCCTGACCCAGAAGGGAAAGCGCTAGCGCTCCGTCCGCGGGCGACGCCCCATCAAAATAGAAGCCGCCGAACGACGTCGGACGGCGGCGACCGTCCGTGCACTCAAGCCGACGCAGGCCCTTTGGACGACGCTATGCCTTGTCTAGCCCGGACCACGTGCGGCCCGCCGATTCGGTGACCAGAACCGCGTAGGAAGTCACGACACGGCCCGCGGCCGCCTGGGCTTTGGCCAGCACCTCGGCCCGCGTGGCGGCCCCTTCATAGTTGTACTCGGCCGGCGGCATTTTGACCCGGCCCTGTTCGGTTACGAGCGTATCCGTGAACCCTTGCTGGGCCATCAACTCGTAAAGCTTTTCGTAATGCGCCCAGGTATCGGCATCATGCAATTGGACACGTACGGTGAATCGAGGCATAAAAACGGCTCCTTTCGGCGGGGTGGTTCGGACATCAACGCGATAGTGCAGACGCGGCGGCCTGGCCCCAGGCGACATCGCCCAGCGCGAGGGGATCATCGAAATGGGGACAGCGGTGACCGTGAAGCGCCTGTAGCTTGCGGCTAGGCGCCAACGTCAAGCGATTGCCGTCGTACTCGGTAAAGAGCGCCGGCCGCTCGAGCGACCACGGCGTGACCAGCTGCATGAACTTGCCAACGGCTGTCGACGCCAGGGTCCCGTTGGGCCAGATCACCTGGGGCCGGCCGCCGGCGGCGCCGTAGCGCTGCGCTTCTTCGGCGAGGCGCTGCTCAGTGATAAACCCAAGGCAACGCAAGCACAGACCGCCGGGGACCGACAGGATGACCTGACCCGTGATCGCGTAGGGCGCCTGGTCACCATGCACATCCATGCCCACGTCCAGGTAGGGAACGAGGTAGCGGCGGGCAAAGCGCTCGAGTTCATCACGGGCGCGGTAGCTGTCGACGGCGCCAAAGATCACGTCGCTGAACTTCAACGCGTCACTCACCTTCTGCCAAGGGGCAGCGAAAATCGCAACCTGTGCGCCCGGCTGGATCGCGAGGATACGTTCGCGGATCACGTCGACCTTGCGGTCCTTGCGCTCAGCCGCCGCGGCATCGAGGCCGACCATCCGATTGCTGTTGCTGCGATCCGCCCGATCAAAATCCACCAGATTGAAGCGGCCGACGCCGATATGAGCCAGCTGTTGGGCCAGATGCGAGCCGCCCCCGCATAGCCCCACGATCGTCACCTCGGTGTGGGCCAGGATTTCTTCGGAATGCGGGCCAAGAAAGCTCTGGCGGGCGTGGCGCTCAGTCATGGGCAGCTCCTAAGCGGGTCAGTCGGGTGCCGACCGACACGATGGAGGTCAGCGGCCGTGCTTCGCGGTCACGGGGACACCACACCCGCCCGGTCGCCGCGTCGTGGCTCAGCACCAGCGCGCCGTGCGGCATCTTCGGCGCGACCTTCCAAAAGTCGGGAACGAACTTGGCGCTCTCACGCAGGTCCACCCGACTGAAGCCGGGAATGCCGTCATGGTCGTGGCGGTGCACATGGAACACCGGCCCCTGGTGGCGGTAGACGGCCTGCAGCGCCAGCCGGATGGCCGTCGGGCCCATCACGGCGCCCATTTCCTCGCTTTCAAGGTAGTCGGCATCGGCCACTGGCGCGTAGTCCTGGGCGAGGATTACGCTGCGGTGCGGGCCGGCGCCGAAGCGGCAATGGATGAAGCCCACACGCTCATAGGCATGGGCGTGGGGGCGGGACAGGTCGGCGTGTATGGCCGCCAGGAGACCTTCGGCGATCCGAAACTGGTAGTTCATCGCAGCGCGTGCAGGTGGGCGAGCAGCATCTGGTGCAGCGGCAGGCTGGCCTGGACGTTCTGCCAGGACCACGAGTGCCAGGCGCGGCCCAGGATCGAGTGCACGGTCCAATTGGCAGCCTGGCCCTGGATGCGATCACGCTCGGGGATCGGCTCGGCGAGGAACAAGCGGGTCGCGTACCCGGAGTGCGGACCCGGGCACAGCAACGCGTCCAGCACCCGCCGCCGCTCGCCGGTGTCCACCGGCTGGGCGGGCAGGTACACGAAGCGGTGCCCGCCCTCCTTCAGGAGCTGGGCGCCCGAGTTGATGCGCCGGGCGCTGGTCAGCAGGTCTTCGTCCGCGCTCACGAGGAGCCCCCCTGGCGGACGTGACTCACCAGCACCTCGCCGCCGCGGATGTGCAGGGACCGGGCGTCGTTCAAGGCCGTGAACACGCCGTCCACGACCTGGTCGAGCTCGTAGTCCAGCGGGATGCCAAACTGATGCTTGAGCGCGCTAACCTTGTAGACGCCGTCGGCAACGGTGCGGTCGATGCCATCCACCGTGATGGTGACCGGTTCGCCGTGCTGGTGGCCGGGACCCTGGCCGGGGGGATCATGGGGCTTGTTCATGGAGGAACTCCTGGATCGAGGACCGCAACCACTGGCAGAAAATACGCCTTTGCCAGCATCCACCGTTCGCTGTACCGAACTTGCGCCCAGCATGAACAGGAATTTCGTGCATGTCAAACAATTTGTTCGGTATAGTGGTACCTGATGTTACTTGACACGAAGGCCCTGCCCTGTTATGGCAACAAAGCTAGGCGATAAGCTCAGAGCGCTGCGCAAGAAGAACGGCAGCATGACCCTGGACAAGCTCGCGGCGACGGCGGGCATGAGCAAGAGCTACTTGTGGGAGCTGGAAAACCGGGACTCCCCGCGCCCTTCGGCGGAGAAGCTCGCGGCGCTGGCGACGATTCTGGGCGTGACCACCGACTTCCTGCTCGATGACGCGGTGGACGAGCCCGAGCAGCGGCATGTGGAAGAGGCCTTCTTCCGGAGCTATTCCAACCTGCAGCCGGAAGACAAGGAAACCATCCGGCGCATCGTCGAATCCTTCCGGAAAGAGACGTGACCCCAGAGGTCTGGACGCCCTCCAAGGCCGCATACCGCCTCACGAAGGTCGTCAACGCATTCGCCGCCGCGCATGGCTTGGATCGGTTTCCGGTGTCGGTGCCGGAACTGGCCCGGGAGGCCGCCTCGATCTTTCACTGGGACGATCCGATCACGCAGGTCCACGCGGCGAACATTCCGCGTTTTGAAGGGGCTTTGTATCCTGGGGACGATCGTCGCGAGTGGTACCTGCTGTTCAACGACCGGCTGACCTCACCGGGGCGAATTCGGTTTACCCAAGCCCACGAGTTGGGGCATTACCTGCTACACCGCCGCGGTCGGTCGTCCTTTGAGTGCACCGAGCAGGACATGCTCGACTGGTCGGATGACGAGAAGAATATCGAGGCGCAGGCGGACCTGTTCGCGTCGACGCTGTTGATGCCACTGGATGACTTCCGTCAGCAGATCAACGCCAAAGTGGACTTCGATCTGCTGGGAGCGTGCGCAGATCGTTACGGCACGTCCCTGACGGCGACGACCTTGAAGTGGCTGGATTTCACCGAGGAAAACGCCGTCTTGGTCGTGTCGCGTGACGGCTTCATGCGTTGGTCGCATGCCAGTAAGACGGCGATGCGTGCCGGTGCGTTCTTTCGCACGCGCGGCCGCCCGGTCGAGGTGCCGACCGGAACATTGGCCTCTGATAACCATGTGGGGGTGGATCGCGCTGGGCGCACACTGGACGCCCGCACCTGGTTTGCGCATGCGGAGGCGGGTGCCTCTCTGCGGGAACTCAAGATCACGGCCGACCAGTACGACAGCGTCATGTCCCTGCTCATCCTGCCGCGCCACCTGCGAGTTTGGCCACCGTGGGAGTCCGACACCGAGTAACCCGCATGCAATACCGAAGCCGGTAGACGACACGCGGAAATCGAGGACGCCCTCTAATCCCTTATGCCGGGTCGCAGTGCTTGCCTTACTTGAGGCCAAGCGCCCTTCTCGCCTTGCTTCGGGCGTCCAAGAGCCGTTACAGCATTGGATTTCGGGGTGACGAGGCGTTGGAGGATATGGCACGAGCAGACCCAGCTAGTCGGGGCGCTTGAGAGGGTGTTAGCTCGTAAACTGCCTGGATACTAGGTATTCCTTAGACTACCCGTCCCCTACCCCTTTGGCCGGCCATGTCCACCTCCCGCGCCCATCGACAGGAAGATCTGGACATCGCCCCGATCGAAGTACCAGGCAGGCTGCTCGACGCGAAAATAGTACGTCCTCCGGAGATTGCTCGGCGTGGGATGATCAATTCGGGCCGTTGGAGCAGCCGAGCTTCATGCAGCCAAGAATACTATTGGTCCCATGTCGACCCAACCCGGTGAATAGAGCTCCGGAAGCTCGGGCACGGCCTGCCAGGCGACCACCCACAGCGCAGCTCGGCGAACGCAAGGATCTGCGATCCTGCGAAACGCTTCCCAGTCGGCGGGCTCGCCAGGGCCGCGATGGTGGAGTGGCCCGTGGACCAGGCTGGCCAGCGTCGGCGACGGACAGACGTTAGCGATCACCGGAGGTCCCCGAACGCCGCCCGGATTGAAGCTCACCTGCACGAGTGCTTGCCTCGCGCTGACGGCGCTGCCCTGCCAGTCAGCCGGCCAGGCGGCGCCCTCACAAAGAGCCGCTTCAAGCGTGGCGCCAAAGCGATCAATCAGGGCCAGTATCTGCAGGTCGTCGGGTGTCAGCGCAGCTTGCTGGGCCTGCGCGGTCGCCAGGTCCGGCTGCCGCCGATCCCGGGGAATCACCAAGTGCACCCGGTGAACCGGGCACACCGTCCGCAGTACGTGGGCCCAGGCGCGGCGGTAACTACGGGGCCGCGCGGCCGCATCGTCCTCGGCCCAGCAGCAGGGGCAAATAGCCGTTCGCGCCGCAGGCGCCAGCAGGCCAGGCGTCTCGTGGAGGCGATGTGCCTGCAACGAGGCCCCAGGCACGCCGAGCGCCTGCGCCATCCGATGCAGCGCGGCGCAGGAGGGATCATCGACCTCGCCGGCTGCCTGCGGATCGCCCGCGTTCAGACGCGACCACAGTTCGCCCGGCTCGCTCTCGTACAGGTCGGCGACCCTTCCCAAGAGCGAGCGTAGGGACTCGTCTGGCACCGGGGGGCTGACCCACCAGCGCAGGTTGCGTCGATCCATCGTCAGGCCGCCTGGCGCCGCTTGCGCTCGGTCTCAAGCGCCAACCTCACCGCGGCTGAAGGCATTTCCACCCGCGCCCGCTCCAGGAGCGCCGGGGTGATCCGCTCCTCGCCGGACTCCACCGCGTGTGCCGCGGCGTGAGTGATCAGCTTTACCATCGGATCGAGCACGCCTCCCGAAAGCCGGATCAAGGGCGTGGTCAACGGCAGCGAGGAGAGCTGGGACGGGTTCTTGAGCGGCAGGACCCGTTCGAGGGCATCCAGGAAGTTCACGAGGTACTCGTCCTGTTTCCAGATCGGCAGGCTGCGGTAGGTAAACCGCGCGTTGAGATGCTGATCCACCTGCAGCGCGTCCGGCGCCTCCGAGGTGCCCAAGGCGAGCACCGGCAACGACAGCTCGTTCATCAGGAACTTAATGGTGTCGAGCGCGATGCGCTGTTGGCGGGCGGTCGAGGTCAGGATGTCCTGGATCTCGTCGACGACCAGCAAGCGCAGATTGGCCGCCCGGCACAACTTGAGCACCATGCGCTCGCGATCACTGCCGACGTAGCGGGACACGTCCGGGACGCCGAGTTCGGTGAGGATCCGGTCATACAACGCCTTGGCCTCCCGCGCCCCCGTCATCTCGATGGTCAGCACCGGCAGGCTCGCCGCCAGGCCCCCTTCCGCCGGAATCGGCGGATAACGGCGTTCGATAGCGCGGGCCACCATCGTCTTGCCGGACCCCGGCGACCCCGAGACCACCAAGCCGCTGGCACGCGACTTGGCCGGGCTGAATCGCAGGAAATCGATGTGATCCATGATCGGCTTGAGCCGCTCGTGGGTAATGAAGCGGTCAATCAGCATGCGGTTGGCGCGCTCCAGGTCCGGCAGCTCGAGCAGGTCGACAACCTTGGGGTCGAGGTGAGAATAGTCAGTCATGGGAGTCTCCTTAAATCCATTCGTCAACAGAGATGGCGGCGCGGCCCGGCGAGGTCTTCGCGGGTACGCCGGTGAGATCGGCGGGGTTGGGAGGCGCGGCGCCGGCCGCGGCCCGGGCCCGAGTGGAGTGGCCCTTCACCCGGCGGCGGCGCGACGAGCGTCGGGCCTGCCGCGTCTGCTGCTGGGCCTGTGCCTCGATCTGGTCGGTCTTTTCGAAGCCCTCATCCACCAAGCCGTCCATGCGGGCCTGCGCTTCGGCGTCCAGGGCGCGACGGCTCCCGGCCTCGCCCACGGCGCGTCCGGCGATCGCCGGCGCCGTGACCAGTACACCATCGGGGCGCCGGACCCAGACCTGCCCCGGATCCCGGGGGTCATAGCGCACCAGCACCTCACCCTTGCGCAGCAGCGGACTCAGGTCCGGATGCCAGTAGCGGCTGGCGCCAAACGTGATGCCCGTGCGCCGCACCGGCCGCAGGACAAAGGGCAGGAAGTCCATCCGGAATTCCAACGGGCGGGCCGGCAACGCCGGCGGCACCACTTGGCCGATCTCGTTCTGCAGGCCGCGCTCCCACGCCACGATCGGCGGGGCGCCCAGGCTGCGGTGCCGCCGGGCGTGGTAGAACCGGCACACCTTCTGGGTCATCCAGTCGCGGAACTCCCCGAGCGTCAGGCGCGCCTGGCCGGCGCTGTCGTAGTCCCCCTTCTCCCGGATATTGCTAAAGGTCGTGCCCGGCAGCAGGTGGGCGATCTTCATCAAGGTACCGATCAGGCGTTCGATGTGTGCCCCGTAGTGCGGCGTCCTGACGGGACGCCAGGCCAGATCGATGCCGTGCTGCTCGCAGCCCCTCTCCAGGGCCATGCTGCGGAAGTCCTTTCCGTTGTCGACCAGGATCTTCTTGGGCTTGCCGTACATGGGCCAGATGCCCGGGTGGGCGTTGTTCTCAGGCTTAGGCAGGACGGCATGCTCGATGCAGAGCGAGACCGACACGCTCGAGGGCGCGGCCATCGTGATGTACATGCCCAGCACGCACCGGGAGGCCACGTCGATCGCGACGGTCACCCAGGGCCGGCCCAGGACCTCGAGGCGATCGTCCGTGAGCACCAGGACATCGGCCGGGGTGTGGTCAATCTGGATCAGTTCGAGCGGCCGGCCGGCTTCGAGCTTGCCGGTCCGGGCCTCCCACCGCTGCTTGGCCGCCTTGCTGCCCATCCGGGCACGATCGGTCTCGTACCCCTCCTCCCGGGCAATGCGCGTCAGGACGGCGGAACGCGACGGAGGGCTGAGCTTGAGGCGGCGCGCCAAGGAGCGGGCCCGCGCGACCACGTACTCCTTGGGCGGGCGCTCGCGGCGCAGGTAGTGCTTGGCGATCACGTGCCGGATCAACTGGTCCACCTCGGGCGCCAGCTGGTTCAGCCCCAGCGGCCGGCCGCCGGGGCGCCGCGCGAGCACGCTGGCCCGCGGGTCCTTGATGAACGCAGCGCGGGCGCGCTGGAGCTGCCGGACACTGAGGTGATGGTGCTTGGCCAGCTTCTCCAACTGGCTCCTGGCCACCGTCCTGTGGTCGTTCAGCGGCATGAGGTCCTTGGCGAGCTCACAGCAGCGCTTCCACTCCTCGGCCGAAATCCCCTCCGCCGTCGATGGCGCCGGGGATTTCGGGAGCGGCTCAATTTGGGCGATGGGAACGCAGCTGATCGTGCCGGTCGCGACGTCGCGCACCCGCATCGTGGTCAGCGAGTCCGGGCCATCGATCTGGATGACCTTGCCGTTGGCAACGCAAGTGGTGCCGGGGGTCAGTTCAAGGTTCATGACCGGCCTCCCACCTGCCCGAGTTCGCGCTCGGTGAGCAGGACCGTGGCAAAGCCCAGGAGCGTGCGAACGGCCGCGAGCCGGCGCGCGATGTCTTCGCGGTTGGCGTCCAGCAAGGACGCAGCTTTTACCTCGACCACCGTCCAGCGCTGGAATCCCAGCTGGACGAGGACACGGGACAGTCGGTTGTAGACGACCAAAAGGTCCGGCGTATAACGCCGGGGCGCACCCTGATCGGAGTAGTTGATGGTAAACGGCTGGGCGTGGATCGCCGCCAAGTCAGGCTGCTGCATGAAGAACGCCACGGCCTCCGCCTCCAAGTCGCTTTCGACCGGCACGGACTGAGGCGGCGGGGTCCAGGCAACACGACCACAGACGTGTTTGCCGTGGGAAAGCGGGATGTCCCGCAAGGACCAGCGGATGGCAGCGTCCTTAGTGGACGCGGCGGGTTCGGACAAGGTGTTCATGTGTTTTCTCCAAGACGATGAGAAGCCCCGGGGTTGCCCCAGGCTGGAAAAGTCATCAGTCGATCAACAGATGCCCATGTGCAGTCCTCCCTTGAATGAGAGGCTTCCCTGCCGTGGGCTTGGAGACGGTGTTGTCCCGCAAGGACGCTCTGCCTTGAGCTCCTCGCGCCGCCGGGGATAGAAATCCGTTGCCGGAGCCAATAGCTCCGGGCGTGCCGGTGGGCGTGAGTGAGGGGGACGCTAGGGTCTTTTTCTGGCGACCTAAATTAGGAGGTGTTTTGCCAGAATGCGTTCACCCCTATTTTTCAGGGTGTTCCGGGTCTGTTGACGGGGCCGAGATCCGGAGAGAGGGGCCGATTTGTGCTGGGGCCGCCGGGAGGCGGAATGCCCTCTAACCGTGTCGGGGAGCGACAGAATGCTCCGTTATCGTGACGCGCGGAACAGGGCACCCTAGCTCACCCGGCGGCAGACGCAGAAAATGTCTATATTTGTCAGTAGTTTGCTGGGGAGGCTACTCTGCGTCATGGTTACTCATACGACGACACGAAACCTGCCCCTCGGTGCCGAGGCTCGGCCGACTGTGGTGTCTGCGATGCCGCCGATGCCGCAACGCTCCGCCCCTCATCGACTCACGGTCAGCTGGCCACTAGGCAAACAACGTGGGCGCGGGGCCGCTGCCCGCGGCGGCGACTCAACCCAGCAGGCGTTCCCCGTCATCCAAGGCTTCGGTTAAACTCGAATACCCGTTTCTGGTCGCCGGAAATTTGCGGCACGCCACCGGCATCTCCCGCGCTCGAGGCGCGGTCGATGCCAGATCGCGCGATGATGGATCGCGCCCACCGCACCACTCGACGACGGGTTCGTTTGTCTATGCCGCGCCCGCTCCAACGAATCATCGCCACGCGACTGACGGGATTTTTGGCTGGGCTGCGCGGTCTCGAGTGGCGCAGCACGGTCGTGCGCACGTTTGCTTTCTGGTCCTTGCTGTTGATGGCATCGCTCGGCAGCCTGCTGGCGCCCATCGACCGCTGGCTTTTCGACAACTTCATCCGCATCGCGCCGGTGTCGGCCGACACGCCGTCCGTGGCGTTGGTCCAATACGACGCAGACCAGGTCTGGGGTGGAGCCGGCGCCGCCCCGTCGGCACTCGCCCGCGCCCGGACGTTCGCCGAGGCATTGCAGCGAGCGGGCGCGCGCCAGGTCGTGCTGCTGCGTCCAGCCAGCCAGTTGTCGCCATTGGCCCTGGATCCGGATGGGGGTTGCCGACCGCCGGCGGTCCATGGAATCGCGCGCACCCTGCCGCTGTTCGATGCGGACGGCCAGCCCTGCCTGATCACCCGCCTGGGACGCCACCTCAATCTCCCGCTCCCGGAAGGCGAGCGCATCTCACCCGACTTCATGATCGCAACCGCCACGGCGCTGCCCCGCCTTCGGATGGATCCGGTGCCCTCGCCCGCGCTCATTCAGCAGGTGGTTCAGGGACGCGTCGTGCTGTTGTATCCGGGCTTCGACACCGCGGTGTACGTCACGCCGCTGTATGCGGTGGATGGGCTGATGGAGTCCTCCCTGCTCCATGCCCTGACCCTGGATGCCCTCCTGAAGGAAAAGGCTGTGCGTTGGGCCGCTACAGGCGCCGACGTACTCCTGGCACTGCTGGTGGTCGCGCTGCTGCAGTTCGGGCTGCGCGGAGCGCGCTACCGCGTGGCCATGGCCGTGGCCTGGCTTGCGGCGCTGCCCGTGCTGGCGCTGAGCGGGGCGCTGCTGTTCTGGGGGGATTACTACCTGCCGGCCAGCGCGAGCCTGATCGCCCTGGCAGGGTTCGCGCTGCGCACGCTGGTCAGGCGCAATGCCGCGCTCGGGCAGACGCTGGTGGACCTCGACCATAGCCTGACCGGCCTGGTCCAGCAGCCCTTGGGACGCGCGTTCCATCAGGATGGCGCCGACAACTGGAGCCAGGCCAACCAGTTCGTGTTCCAGTTCTTCGAGCTCGAGCGCAGCATGATGTTCGAACTTCCCAGCGGCAGCGTCCACCTTGGCCTGGTCGATGCGCTGGGATGCTCGGCCGGAGACGTCATCGAGCGCCGTCGCGACTACCGGCGTGCGCCATTCTCGAGTGCGCTCGCGAAAGCCCGCCCTGCCCCGCCCACGCGGCCATTCCTGGCGCCGCAGCCTGGCTTCCTCGATTTCATCGCGCCGCTGGTGGCGGCGGAACAGGTGGTCGGCTTCTGGTGCTTCAGCGTTCGCGAGCGGCCCGGATCCGAGCTCGAAAGCCTCACCCATGACCTCGCTCGATACGCGGAGGAACTGGCCAAGGTCATCCTGCGGAGCGGCCAGTCGCCGGGGCGGGGTGAGGTGGTCTGGACACGCTCGCCGACCCTGGCGCAACTGCGCTCGCGCCTGTTCGACGGCGCCAAGCAGGCACGTGAGCAGTTGGGTGCCTATCGCGACATGTTCGTCGCCTTCGGCCACCCGGTCGCGGTCACCGATCTGTTCGGGCGCATCCAGTTCGCCAACCCCCGGTTCGAGGAGCTGGCCCTGAGCGTCGACAAGCCGTTGATGGCCATGTCGCTCCACAACATGTTGACGGACCTGTGCGGACTGTCGAGCCGCGCCGCCAAGGACGCGCTCCGCGCCGTCGTGCTGCACGACGGGCGGGAAGAGGCCGGGCTGCCGCTGCGGGGCCTGGCGCCGTATTCCCTGCAGTACGTGCTGCATGTGCGCTCGGTCCGGCGCGACTCGCGCACCGACGCTGCCGCCGGGGCGCCGTTCGAAGTGCTTGGCATGATCGTCGAGATTTCGCCAGGGGTCCTGGAGGCCGACGCAGCGGTGCAGCAGGGCCAGAAGGCGCTCGAATACACCCGGAACATGTGCGCGCTGCTGGAAGAGAGCCTGCTTGCGGTCGATGGGCTCCCGGGCGCCGGCGCCACGCCGCTGCGGGAACATTTGCGGGTGGCGCTGGACCAGACCCGGCAGGTCCGCCAGGAGCTTCAGGACACGGTGGTCCACGTCGGCAGTCCGCTGGCCCCGCTGGACCTGCAGCAGATGCTGCAAAAGCTGCAGCAGCTGCACGAAACGCAGGCCCGGGCGAAGAACGTGCGGTTCGAGGTCGCGGTCGACGGCCCCTGCGTCGTGCATGTCCACTCAGAGCACCTGCGCGCGGCCCTGTCCGACGCATTGGAGCTCCTGGTCGACGATGCCGGCCCGAACACGTCGATCGCAATACGCTTGCACGCAAGCGACGATGGCACGATGGTCGTTGCCAACCTGTCCAACGATGGCTACGGCCTGCCGGAGTGGCATGTCTTGGACGTCATGCGCAGCAGCCCCCGCCGCAACGTGGAAGTCACCTCGGCGCTTGAACGTCTGGCGCTCTCACGGGCTGCGCTTGATCCGTCTGTATCGTTCCAGCTGCGCAGCGAGCTCGGCCGCGGCTACGAGATCCAGGTTGCGGTGCCGCGCGAGGCCGGAGTCCCCCGGCCATGATCGGCCGTCCGGATGAGCCGGGCCGGGTCGACGGCTGATGGTGCTGCCGATCTTCCCCGCGCAGGCGCTCGACAGCTCCGTCATCACGACGGTCTGGGTCGGGCTGTGCGTAATCACCTTCTTCAACCTCCGGTTCGGCATGACCCTCGCCGGCCTGGTGGTTCCCGGCTACCTGGTGCCGCTGCTGCTGATCAAGCCGATGAGCGCTACGGTGGTCTGGGTGGAGGCGATCGTGACCTACCTGCTGGCGCGCCTGCTCGCCGACAAGGTGATGCGCTGGAGCGGCAGTTGCACAATGTTCGGCCGGGATCGCTTCTTCGCCCTGCTGCTGACCAGCGTGCTGGTGCGCACCGTCAGCGATGGCTGGCTGTTGCCGGCGCTGGGCGAGTGGCTGTCCGGGCGGGGATACGCCTTCGATTACCACAACAACCTCTACAGTTTCGGGCTGGTGATCATCGCGCTCACCGCCAACCAGATGTGGAACAGCGGCATGGTGCGTGGCATGGGCACGTTCGTGCTCCACGTCGGCGTGACCTTCGCGATCGTGCGCTGGGTGCTGATGCCGTTCACGAACTTCGACATCTCAAGCCTTGGCTTCCTGTACGAGGATATCGCTTCGGACATCCTGGCCAGCCCCAAGGGCTACCTCATCCTGCTCACGACGGCGTTCATCGCCTCGCGGCTGAACCTGGCATACGGGTGGGAGTTCAGCGGCATCCTGATCCCTGCCCTGCTCGCCCTGCAGTGGTTCCAGCCAACCAAGCTGCTGGTGTCGCTGCTGGAGGCGGGCCTCATCTATGGACTGGGGCACCTGGCGCTCCAGCTGCCGGTCTTCCGCCGCATGAACATGGAGGGGTCCCGGCTGCTGCTGCTGTTCTTCACCCTGGGTTACTTATACAAGCTGGTGTTCGGCCACCTGCTGACCTGGGTCGCGCCTTCGGTGAAGGCCACCGACTACTTCGCCTTCGGCTACCTGCTGTCGACGCTGCTGGCCGTGAAGATGCACCAGAAGCAGATCTCCTGGCAGCTCTCGCGCACCACCCTGCAGGCGTCGCTGATGGGGCTGCTGGTCGCCAGCGTGGTGGGCTATGGACTGGTCATGGCGATGCCGCCGGGCATGCCGGCGACGGCGCAGCCCGCGGCAGCCGAGCGCCCGGTCGAGGCACAGAACACGCTGGTGGCCGCGCTGGTGGCAAGAAAGCGCACGCTCTACGCCAGCGAGGACGAAGGCCGGGTACTCGAGTACGACGCCCGCGACCTGCGCGCCTTCGGCGACGGCGTGCGCAGCCTGTTGCGATACCGCGACCAGCCAGGCCCGGCGGCCCTGCAGCGGGCGCATCAGCGCCTGGCCGAGGGCGGCTTCGAGCTTGACCTGGTCGGCGACTGGATCCTGGTCCGGGACCAACGCGCGGGTCGCGGCTCCGGCTTGTTCGCGATCAACCTCAGGCCGCGCACGACGCTGGCGGTCGAAGTGCCCATGACACTCGACGAACCCGGCGTGTTCGAAGCCGCCGCGCAGCTGGCCCAGGTCGACGGGCATGCCACGTTCGCCAGCGGCGGCACCCGCCGCTCCCGGTTGGAGGACGATCGCAGCCACGTGTTGAGGAATCCAGATCTTCCGTACGCGCGTTTCCACGCGCTGACGGCGGCGGGCGGGGTGCTGCAGCTGCGCGGCATGGACACGCCGCCTGGCGTCGATGCGCCCGCGCAGCTTTGGATCCAGNNTTCCGCGCGGCCTGGACCTGGACGTGCTGCGCGCGCGGACCGGCGAGCTGCGAACCCAATTCGGGCGTCGCGATGCCGCCAATCCCCTCCGGGACGCCACCGCTGCGCCGTTTGCCGAATTGATGCTCGGCCGGCCCATGCGCCTGCGGCTGGTCGCGCGCACGCTGGCCCCTGCCGGCTACCAGCGCCTCGTGCAGGAGCAACGCGTCGATGGCTTCCTCTACGCGACGCTGGTCGAACGCCGCGAGGCGCTCGCCTCGGCCGGCAGCGAGCGCTACGAAGTGCCTGAGCTTGGCGACCTGCTTTACCTGCAGGCCGAGGTGATCGAACCGCTTTACCAGGTGGCCCTGCAGTGGGATCGGCGCCGTGACGATGACCTCCTGAAGGCGATCAACGCCGCCGCGTCCAGCCTCGGCTATGGCTTGGTCCTGCACCGTCACCAGCGTTCGGGCGAGGAGCACGTCATCCTGACCGAGAGTCCCGGCAGCCAGCGCCACTGGGGCACCTACGTCCTGCGCATGGGCCAGGCCACGCCGTACCTGGTCGAGATCCCGCGTCCTCTTGCCGAGCGCCAGACCTTCGAGTACGGCACCCGCCTGTTCACCCGACTAGGCGCGCGCGGGCTGCTGCTAGCGGGTGCACATCCCTCGGTGCGCGCCGATGGCCTTGGCGACGTGCTGGCGGCGGGCAATCCGCGTACGGTGTTCAACCTCGCCCACCAGGTCCTGGTCCCGAGCGGCGGGGCGCCCTGGGTGCTGCAAGTGCGAGGCCGCCGCGACGAGCCGATCGAACCTGGGCCAGACGTGGTGGCGACCTTCGTGGGTAAGCCGGCCGCCGCCGCTGAGCGTGAGCGCCTGGACGCGCTGCTCAAGGCCTTGGGCGGCGATTCCAATGCCGTGGCATTGGGCGGCAGCAGTGCCGCGGCCCGCGACCGCCAGGCCGGCTACGATGCCCAGTCGGAGTTCACGCGCCACCTCCCGGGCGTCAGGTTCATGACGCTGTGGGTTTCGGCCCGGGCGCGGCGCGGCTACGCGGATGCACTCCTGGATGATTCCGATCGGGCACGCTTCGCGGCGCTGCAGGTGCCGACCGAGGTAGTCGACCTGCGCGCGCGGCTGTCTTCGGCAAGTTTCGATGCCGCGCCCGACGCCTCGCAGCGGGGCCTGGTCGATGATTACGTGCGCACGCGCAACGTCGCCTCGCTGGTGGCCCTGCAGGCGTCCGGACTCGAACTGCTGCGCGTGGTCGACCTGGACAGCGGCCGCGTGTACCTGGAGCTGCGGGGTTCGGATGGCCGGTCGCGCGCGATAAGGGCGATGGATCCCGCGCTGGACCCGCGGCGCACCTTTGCCGCCGGCGTGCCACGGCAACGGCTGGCCTTCCTCGAGGAAAACGGTGCCTGGCTGCAGGGGGCCGCGCGGTGAGGCTGCTCGGCCGGGCGCTGCTGGCGGCGATAGTGTTGGTGCTCGTGTTCGGCGGTGGTGCTCACCTCTGGGGCGCTTGGACCGATTGGCAGCGGCTGCAGCCCAAGGGGAATTCCAGGCTCGACCAGCGGGTGTTGTTCGAGGCCGAGCGCGGTGGATGGTTGCGCTTCAACACATCTACCCACCAGGGCTGGCTTGCGCTCCAGGGGTTCGTGCTGTCCCCGGCCCAGGCGCGGTCGCGCGGCGTGCCGCTGACCATCGAGATCGAACTGCGCGGCGCCGGTGACAGGCCGCTGCAGCGGGAACGTCGCTACCTGGAGCTGCGGCCGACCGCGCAGGCCCAGCCTTACGGCCTGCTTGACGGCCGCGCCGGGTCGCCCGTGTGGATCGTGCCGGCGGAATGGGTCGACCTGACCGAGCGGCCTGAGGTGCGTTCGGTCGCGGTGCGCCTGGTCGACGCAAGCAACGTGCGCATGCTCTGGCGCGTAGCCATCGACACCCGCCTGGACGACGCCCAGACCCGCCTGCGCTATCGCCGGCTGGACGGCGCGGCGCGCGATGCCCTGGCCGACGCCTGGGTGACCCCCGGCGCGCTGGTGGACGCCGAACTGAAGCAGGAACTGGTCCGCTACCGCCTGTTCCGGATCGGCCCGCTGGGCCGTGCCGAGGTTGATTTTGCGACCCGGCAGGTGCTGCGGGTTCCGCCGCGCCCGCGTGTGCCCACCCCTGTCGAGCGCTTCCACGCCATCGCCCTCGACCCGCAGCTGCGCGTGACTTTCGGCCTCGAACGGGCCGGCCGGGTGCTGGTCGATGCCCGCACGCCGGACGGTGGCCCCATGCCGGTCACGCTGATCTCGCCTACCGGAGCGATTCGATCCAGGACGCTCGAGGCGGGCCGGCTCGACACGATCCTGCCGGCAGGGCTTTACGAACTGCAGGCGAAGGAGCGAGGCGAGGTCGCGGTGCGTGATGCGGTGTCCGGTGATCCATTGCTGCCCGACGGGTTGCGGCAGCGCGCCCACGTTGCCACGCCGTCGAGCGGACTGGTTTACCGCCTGCAGGCGGTTGCCGGCCGAATCCCTCCGGTAAGGCTGGAACTGCGTCCGCAGCAGCCCGCCGACGTCTTGGCCACCGTGGGCTTTTTTGCAGCGGATGGCAAACTGCTCGACAGCCGCAGCGTGGCGGTTGCCTGGTCGGCCTCTCGGTATGACCGCGTCGCCGGCGCCCTGGATCGACCGGCCGGAGAGCCGGTCATGCTCGATCTGCAGCCCCCGAAAGGCACAACGACGCTTCGGATCGAGTCAGATGCCTCCCTGCTGGCCATTGCCTACACCCGCGTGCCGACGGCGCGGCCGGATGCGGCGACGGCCAGCCGCATGCGCTGGTTCTCCTTCCTGCAAGAGCTCGGCCTGCCTGGGGATGGCCGCGCCCGCGCGATGATTCCGGGGGTGGTGGTGGTCGAACAGCCGCGCGCCGACGCGCCGGCGTCGCGGTCCGTGCCGCGGGGCCGCGTCCCGCGGTCCCCGGGCCGTCCGGTGCTGCGGCTGCGACCCGACCCCTCCGCAGGCTCGGATGCGTAAGCGTGGCCTCTTCCTGGCGTGTATCGTGCTGGCGATGCCCGCTGGTTGCCGCTCCCCTGCTTCACTGGAAGACTGGATGCGCGAGGCGCGCAGCGCCAGTTACCAGCCCCCCGATGCCGCTGCCCAGCAGGCGCTGGAGCAGGCGTTCGCGTCCGCGCTGGCGGGAGCGGTCGATGCTGACGCTTGGCAGTCCTTCGGCTACGAACTGCGCCTGGGCAGAGCAGGCCTTGCCGGGGGCGGCGCTGGCCGCGGCGTGTCCGAGATCGCCGCGCGCGAGGCCGCGCCCGTGCGCCGTGGCTGGGGCGCTTATGTGCTTCGTTCCGGCCCGGCGCGTGCGTTGCTGCTGCAGGCACCGCACGCCGAGAGTGATCGAGGCAGCGGCCGAATCGCCTATGCGCTTTATGAGCAGACGCAGGCCCGTGGGTTCGCCCGCAACACCGCGCACAGGCGCTTGCCTCAGGCTGATCAGGCGCGCGCCGGAGCCTCGCCCTTCGTGCTGCTGACCCGGGCCGCGGTGCGGTTCGAGCCGGACCTAGCCGTGGTGCAAATCCATGGGTTTGGTTCGGAAACCGCCCAACGCCATGGGCTCGCGGACGATTGCGTGGTGGCCAGCAACGGTAGCCATTCGCCCGACCCGAAGCTGCGGGCCATGGCCGCCTGCCTCAAGGCGTCTGGCTTCGACGTCCGCCTGCATCCGGACGAGGCCGCCTACCCCGGCGGCACCCTCAGCCCGATCGGTGAGGAACTTCGGCGGCTGGGCAGCGGCCGATTCGTCCATCTGGAGCTGGGCAGTGCGCTGCGCGAGCAACTCCTGATGCAGCCTGAGTCGATGCAGTCATTCGCCGCGTGTCTGTGAACATGTCGCCTACCCCACTGCGACCGCTCGCGTTCGCCATTGCGTTGCTGCTGGCGGCGCCCTTGCTTCCGGCGCAGGAGTTGCCGCGCCGAGACCGCCTGGACCGCTGGCTGCAGGGCGATGCGCTCGAGACCGGGCACGCACCGCATGCAGTGACGGTCGCGCCGGACGCCCCGGTGATCCTGCCGGTCGACAGCGAGGGACGCCTGGTGGACCTGCAGGTGCGCCACGGCGAGGTGCCGCGAGCGTGGACGAGCGAGGGAGGCGCCCTGTTCGTTTCCCAGCCGCTGCAGCCGCTGAAGCCGGGCCACTGGCTGCTCGATACCGCCGGGCGCGGGCCGCGCTGGCTGCTGCTTGACGGTGAGGCGGATGTCGTGGCGCAAGCACGCCACGATGGCGAGCGCAGGGGTGAGGATCCCTGGCGCGTCCCGCTGACACCCGTCGAAGAGGGGCTCCGCGTGCGCCATCGTCCCGGCGTAAGCGACCAGGTTCTCCTGCTGGGTGCCGGGCCGGTGGCCTATGACGGCGGTGGCCACGCTCGGCTGCGCTTCGACGTCTGGCGTGCGCAGGTGCCCCGGCAGTTGCCGCCCGATGCCAGCTGGCTGCGCATCGAAGCCGATGGCCGGCTGCTGTTCGAGGGCCTGCTGCCGACGCCGCCAACCCGCGACCGATTGATGCACAGCGACGACGTTGCCCAGGTGCTGGAACTGGCCGGGCGACTGCATCTGACGCTGCCCCCCGACGCGCGGGCAGTCCGCATCCAGGGTGAGCCGGGCACCTGGCTGAAGGTGCTGGGGCCGCTGCCCGGTACGCCTGCCAGTGCGCTGGTCCGGGACGCCGACGCCATCGCAGCCGGGCTGGTGCCGGCGCCGGGCGAAGCCCTGCCCGATGCGTTCAGTCGGGCGGTCGCCGCCTGGCCCGACCGGCAGGCGGTCAACTTCCTGGCCCGCCACGGATATTACCGCCCCGTGGCCGTGCGCCCCACGGACGCCCGGCTGGAGACCCGGCGCTGGCGGGAGCGCCTGCCCGACCGGACGCCACGGGATGACCAGGCCAGCAACCGCCCGGCGCCCGGCGCGGTGGCGGTCGGCACCACGGAGTTCCACTGGCTGGCGCCGGGCGCGCGCTGGCGCCTGG
>FSSH01002548.1_pt1 | contig 28481 bp, 28 predicted proteins | sample 1166101 | NCBI WGS metagenome assembly FSSH01 (sample SAMEA32972668, study PRJEB13176) | freshwater metagenome | biome: Drinking water system; feature: Biomass in drinking water that filtered by 0.45 um membrane; material: drinking water | place: USA | collected 2012-12-20 | depth 0 m
CACGCGCGGCGATGGTCGGGGATCCAGCGCAACATGCGCCGAAGGCCCCGCGCATCTCCGCCATCACAACCGCCGGATCGACGGCCGCGCGGTCTCGCTCAACAACAAATCCGTAAGCGCCCAAACCAGCGCGTCGACCCGATCGGGACTTCTGCCGCCGGCCAGCCCATCGACGCCAAACGCGCACATCTGATCCTCCAACTGCTCGAACCGCCCGACATGCACCACGCGGCCTTCCGCGTAGAGCGCCGCCACCGGCTCGGCGCGAACCCACTTGCCGCGTGTCGCTCTGACTTTCGTTACCGGCAAATTCTCTCTGAACTGCTGCAGCACCGACACCACCAGATCGCCGCCCTGATTGACTTCGGCAACCAATCGGCCGGCTGCAAAATCGTCGTAGGCCGCGAGCGCGGCCCGCGCCCACACTTCCGGCGTGCGCCCTTGAATGGTGCGATCCGCCAACACATAGGCTCGGCCATCGACGCCCAGCGCTGCGACGATGATGCCGCACGCATCCGAACTCGCCGTGGCCGTCACCGGCGGATCGAGCGCCACAACGACGCGCCGCAACTCCGGCGCTGCCGCCACCCGCGCGTCCTCAATCCAATGGCGCCGCCACAGCGCCTGCGCCGTATCCTCGATAATCTCGCCGAGCAATTCCTGCCGGCCGAGAACCGATCCGGCATAGCGCCGGGTCATTTCAGCCAGAAACGTCGGCGCAAGATTGTCGGCGTTGTCGGCCGTCGCGAGGCGTGTCGTCACCGTCCCAGCGTCGGCAATCAGTCCCTTCAGGAAAGCCGTGGAGCGCGGCGTCGTCGTCGCCACCACGCGCGGATGGCTGCCAAGCCGCAAGCCAAATTGCAACATGTCCCAAGCCGCCTGCGCTTCCCGCCACTTCGCAATCTCATCGCACCAGGCGTGCGAAAACTGCGGACCGCGCAGCGCCTCGCGCTCGTCGGCTGAAAACATTTCAGCCACCGCGCCGGTCGGCCACGTGATGCGCCGCTTCGATGGTTCAAATAGCGGCCGTTCGTCAGGCCGGTGACAGGCAAGCAAGCCCGAGGCGCCTTCGATCATCACGTTGCGCACATCCGCCAGCGTCTTGCCGACCAAAGCGATGCGCACCGTTTCGACCCCCGGCGCTGTTGCCATAGCGCGCACCCACTCGGCACCGGCCCGCGTCTTGCCTGACCCGCGTCCGCCCAAAACCAACCAGACTCTTTTTCTTGCGCCCGGCGACTCCGCTTCTTTCTTGGCGTCGGGCGACTCTCCTCCGGAGAGCCGGCCGCCCGACGCATGTTCCGCGCCCGGCGGCCGGCTCGCGGAACGCGAGTCGCCGGGCGCCAGCAATAAAGGCGCCAACAATAAAGGCTCCAACTGATCGTCGCGGGCCCAAAGCTCCCAATCGTACTCAAGAAATTGAAGCTCAGCTTCACTCAGCAGCGCCAGCGCGTCGGCGAGGTTTCCGCCCAGCATTGAGGCGCTCAAGGCGTTCCGCAATCTCGCGGCGTAGATCTTCCGCATGGCGCAAAGCCTCCGTATCCTTGACACTGTTGCGAGGCGCGGCGCTCTTGATCATCTCCCGCTGCATGTCGATCGCTTTCTCCAGACTGTTGACCATTTGCGACAGTGCCCGCGACGCTCGCTCGCGGTCTTGCGAGGAGACGCCTCGCTGCTGTTCGAGCTTTGAAAGTTCGAGATCGATGGTGTTGTAGACGCGCTGCACGAGCGCCTTCGGCCTCGCCGCCGGTTTCGTGGCCACCGACTTTGCCGCGGCTGGCTGTGACGTGGCCGGCTTTGCGTCGGTCGCCGAAGCTTCGATGATCAGGTCGCTCAGCCCCGGAACGGCTGCGTCAGGCGCCACGGCGTCGACGGCATCCATGATCTTCGAGTTGAGTTTGGACTTGGACTTGGACTTGGACTTGGACTTGGACTTGGACTTGGAGATCACCGGGGCGTTTGCCTTGGTGATCTTTCGAACCTTGGTTCTCGAGGCCGCCAGTTTCGGTTCAGTTTTGCGTTTAGTCTTGACCGTTTTGCCACGCTTCGACGCCGTCACGGCCCCGCTCGCAACCATACCGGGCACCTCACACGTCGTTATTTTGGACATTGGAATTTTGGAATTCGCAGACCACGCCGTCGCCCGTGAGGGTCGAAGACCCATCGGCTTACTATTCGCGGTATACACAAACTATACTTGGAGAGCGTCGCGCTGTCAATGTACTATCTAAGGTAAACGGCCATTTTTACTAATTAATACAGGAGGCTACGTGGCTACATCGTAGAATATAACAAGTATAACCCGGCCTCACAGGCCGGGGATAACTCTGCCGTTGAAACTTTCGTGATCAGCGTTCATCCGCGCCGAACGGCGGTCACCAGCAGTCGACACGCGGCGACCGATCAACCGCCGGCCGCGCTGCTGTGTGGCGCGTCGGGACCGTCGGGCAGCGGATCAATGATATAGCGCTCATAATTCGCGGTTTTAACGCGGCGTTCGTTCATGGCCAATGAGCGCACCGAGACGCCTGCCTGATGCACCGTCTCCGGCGCTCCCGAAATCAGCGGATGCCACCACGCCAGATCCCGCCCCTCCGCCACCACGCGATATCCGCACGTCACCGGAAGCCACGACAACTCCCGCACTTTCTGCACATCAATCTCGATGCAGTCGGGCATTTTGGCAAACCGGTTGGGATAATCGCTGCACCGGCATGAGCGAACATTCAGCATCGAACACGACAGCCGCGTCAGGTAAATGTCGCCGCTGTCCTCATCCTCAAGCTTGATCAGGCAGCAGCGTGCGCACCCATCACACAGCGATTCCCATTCGCTGCGGTCCATCTGTTCAAGCGTTTTGGTTTTCCAGAACGGAAGCTCGTTCGCCGTCACGTCATCCTCACAGCCTGCCTTGTGTCGGCCTTATAAATGGCAACACTGCGCCAGACCACGGGATTCGTGTTGATCCTGCGGCTGGCGGTGTCACGGGGTGGTGTCGCTATCGGGTGCGCTGACGTGAACTTGGAACACTTGAAATTTGAAGACGCGACCTTTGAAGTGTGGGCGCCGTCGCGCTAAAACTGGCGGCGCGTCCGTCGAGCACGCGACTGCTGAATTGGGAACAGTGAAACTTTGAACGACTGGTTTTTGCGGCAAGGTGGTCGCGACCGCCTGATCAACTGGCTCGGGATCGATTCAAAAATCAATTCCGTCCTGGCGGAGTCATGGTCGCGTGTCGTCGACACCTGGAATGCTGCATCAAGCTTCTTTGCCCGCTTCCAACTCACCGGCTGGCGCCGCCTGCTGAACGAGCTTGCATCCGAAGGCGTGACGCTGGCAACCGGCGGCTTCATTCTGCTGTACGCCGCCGCCCTGCCGGCTCTGCTCGAATTCGACGAAAGCAAATTCCTCACCGGCAAATTCGCCGTTAAATTTCTCGATGCCAACGGCAATGAACTCGGCAAGCGCGGCATTCTGCACAACGATGCCGTCCCACTCGATGACATTCCCGACGTGCTGATCAAAGCCACGCTCGCCACCGAAGACCGTCGCTTCTTCGAACACTGGGGCGTCGATTTTTTCGGCACCGCGCGCGCTCTGATGACCAACATCCAGGCCAACGATGTCGTGCAAGGTGGATCGACGCTTACCCAGCAGCTCGCCAAGAATTTGTTCCTCTCGTCCGAGCGCTCGGTCGAACGCAAAATCAAGGAAATGTTTTTGTCGTTCCTGCTTGAGAGCCGCTATTCCAAGCGTGAGATCCTGAAACTATATTTCGATCGCGCCTACATGGGCGGCGGCGCTTTCGGTGTTGAAGCAGCGGCTCAATATTACTTCGGCAGGTCCGTGCGCGATGTCACGATGGCGGAAGCAGCGATGATGGCCGGGCTGTTCAAAGCGCCGGCCAAGTACGCGCCGCACGTCAATTTGCCGGCATCGCGCGCCCGCACCAACGAAGTGCTCGATAACCTCGTCGAAGCCGGATTTTATACATCAGGACAAGTCCACGCTGCCCGCCTCTCGCCCGCCAAGGCCGTCGACAATCGCTCGACCACAAGTCCTGAATGGTTCCTCGACTGGGCCTACGACGAAGTCCAGCGCCTGGCCGACGGCAAAGGTCAGTACGTGCTTACTGCCCGCACCACTGTCGACATGACATTGCAGCGCCAGGCCGATGAAGCCGTGCTGGCGGCGCTGCGCAAAGACCGGCGCAGCATGAACATTCAATCGGCGGCCCTTGTCGTCACCGAAACCGACGGCGCTGTGCGCGCCATCGTCGGCGGACCCGATTACGCCGAAAGCCAGTTCAATCGCGCCACCAAAGCCAGGCGGCAGCCGGGATCGTCTTTCAAGATCTACGTCTACGCCACCGCACTCGAAAACGGCTACACACCCGACACCATCGTTCGCGACGCGTCGCGCTCGTGCGGAAAATGGTCGCCGCAAAACTATGGTGGCGGCTACGGCTCCGGCGCGCGCATGCCAATGTGGCTCGCCATGGCAAAATCCTACAACACGGTTGCCGCTGAAACGTCGTTCGCCGTCGGCCGCGAAAAAGTTCTCGACATGACCAAGCGGCTCGGCGTTGCCGGCGTCACCAAATCCTGTTCGATGGCGCTCGGCGATGGCGGCGTGACGCTGATCGATCACATCGGAGGTGTCGCGACGTTCGCCAATGGCGGCAAGCTGGCGCGAGCGTACGGCATCCTCGACATCACCACCTCGAAGGGCGATCTTCTCTATTCGCGCGAGCGCGATGAACCGCCAGCCAAGCAGATCGTGTCGCGGAAAGTCGCCGAGCAGATCAATGAAATGATGCAGAAGGTCGTCACCGACGGCACCGGACAAAAGGCAGCCCTCCCCTTCACCAATGTCGTCGGCAAAACCGGCACGTCGACCGGTCCGAAAGATGCATGGTTCGTTGGCTTCACCGGCAAGTACGTCGGCGGCGTCTGGCTCGGCAACGACGACAACCGGCCAATGCGCGGCGGCCAAGGCGGCGTCACCGGCGGCCAATATGCGGCCCCGCTGTGGAGCGCTTTCATGACTGTCGCCCACACCGACATGAACATTCCCGACATTCCCGGCGTCGAGCGCCATCCCGTGCAAATCGCCGAACTCCAGCGCCTCGCCGATGTTCGCGCCGCCGAGGTTGCGGCCGGAATTTCGCAGCCGTCAGCCGAAAACGCACCGCGCGCGCAAAGCATCATGTCCGACAAAACCCGCTCCGCGTTGAAAAGTCTTGCCGTGGCGCTGCGCAAAGCCGGCGGCATAGAGCAACCCGCCGCTGAGCCGACGTTATCGCCGAACGCGAAGCCGGGCGCCGCGCCAGGAGCTGCCCCCGGATCACCTAATCCATCGTCGCCTGGCCCCGATGATCCAGCCGCCAAGGCTGACCGCCGCGCCTTGTTCGCGCCGACGCCGGTCCAGCCCGCGACAGCAAAAGCGACGGCAACCGCAGCGCGGGAGGCGACCGGTCGTGACCGCGAGTGATGTCACGCCCGCAGGATCGGCTCGGCTTTCGGCATCCCTCCCGGAGATGACCGAGCCTGCCGCCGCCATGTCACTGCCAAAGCTGATCGGTCAACTTATCCGCCTCGTCGCCCAGTTCGTCGCGGCGATCGCCGCCATCGCCGCAGCCCTCGTGATCGGTGTCATGACCAGCCGCAGCATGATCGCCAACGGCTCGATATTTTCGACCGATGTCGTTGGCCCATGGCACCATTGGCGTTCGGCCGGTCGCGACACCGCCGATCCCTACACCCGCGCCCATTTAATGACGTCAGGGCAACTTCTGCTGGCCAGCGACAGCGCTGGAGTTTTTGAAGCCAGCACCGACACTCTCGGCGCCCGGCTGCATTCGTCGTGCGATTACGTGATTGAAGGACCTGATCCCCGCGGCATGTGGTGGAGCATGGCGGTGTTCAACAGCAGCGGCGCTTTGATTGCCAACGACGCCGGCCGCTACACCTACACAAGCGACACCGCCGCCATCAACCCGGACGGGTCTTTCATCATCACGCTTGGCCGCGATGCCCGGCCCGGCAACTGGTTGCCGACGAGCGGCGCGGGCCGCTTGACACTGGTGTTCACGATGCTCGATCCGCCGACCGGCCTGTCGGATGAAGAACGCACCGAGCGTCGCAAGTTGCTGCCGGCCATTCGCCGCGAAAGCTGCTCATGATGCGGCGTTTCACTGATCGAACAGTTCCGTGGCGTTGGGTCTTTGGTCTGCCGATCGCCGCCGCCGCTGTACATATCATTGCGACGCTGGCAGCCGTCACCGACCAGCGGGCATCTGCTTACACCCAACTCTCGGCGCTGCTGAAACCCAACACGATGACCGTCCTCGACCCGGTCCTGCCCGGCCAGCAGCCATTACCGTTTCTCACGTCCGACGTTCGCTACGCGATGTGTCCGTTCTCAACCTCGACTGGATCGGTCCGCGTCACCGCGCAACTGCCCGACACCGGCTGGTCGGTCGGCGTGCTCCGTGCCGATGGCTCAAGCGCCTACTTTGCCTCGGCTGCTCCCGGCCGGCGCACCGCGATCGCGCTGACGATCGTTCCCGACGATACGCGGTTTCTGGGTTTGACCCCGCAAGCACGCGGCCGCGTCGTCGATGCCGGCCCGCAGTTGAGCGTCGCCGCAGCGGACGGTCTCGTCGTCATCCGCGCGCCGGACAAAGGCCCGGCCTACGACGGGCTGGCCTCATCGACGCTGGCCCAGGCGTCGTGCACGATCGCGCGCGATTGAGGCGACTGACGATCGGGGCGCGGCGATAATCCGTTGCCGCCCTTTCGCCTACTCGCCGACGTCGAGGCGATCGCGACGCACGACGCTGCTGGCATCATCCGATTGCAAACGATCGACATCGTCATCCCAGCGCTCGTAGCGGATGCCAGGAAAAATGATGATCTCGCCTGCACCTCTGGGCGTGGCCGTAACCAGCGCGCGCTCCCGCGTCCGATGGATCGTCGACGCCGCGTCGTGCCGAAATTTCAATATGCTTGCCATCTGACGGTCCCTCGCCGGCAATTCCTGCACGCACACAACGCAGCTCAACCTTGCGACCACGACCGAGCCACTCGACCGAGCGGCAAAGAATCAGCGCGCATCGCCATTTCAACGGCGAAGAGGTTAACCAAGCGTTAATGCCGTCATGGCGCTCACGCCACCAGATCGTCGCCGAGAAAATGCCGGCCTTCGATGTCCTCGACGTCAACGATCCAAATGTCGGCATCGAAACTGATTTCGCGTGCGAGGTTGGCGTCGACGGCATCGCTCGCCAGCACAGCGCCACCGAGCCGGGCCGTCCATCGGCGATCGAAATCCGCGTCGTCGCGACCGGCCGGCGCGGGCGCGAACAGGGTCGAGCCACCGTCGCGGCGCATGACCTTGATGAAGATCGCTCCGGCGTCGGCATCGCCGCGCCGCGCCACGACGGCCATGGCTCCGTTCACGGCGCAACGGCGCAGATAGGCTTTCACCCAGAGTTCAGATTTGAGGCGCATCGATCAGACTTTGGCGTGTTCGATGCCGATGCTCAAGCAGCGAGACGGAGGCCGGCCAGTCGAAACACCCAAGCCGACGCACGACCCGGCATCGTTCGGCGGTTGCGTCTCATCTTTGTGCGGCACGTCCGGCCGGCGGCTTGACCGCGACGGGCTTCGCCGCCGCCGGTTTCGCTTGTATCGGCTTTGCGAGCGCCGCTTGGCCTTGCTGGCGCATCAGACGACTGACCAACGGCCCCGAAATCCGTGAACTTTCCGGCAATTTTTGATCCATCTCGAACTCGCGGATGGCGCGAGCCAATTGCGGCGTCAGCGCCCCATCGATTTTACCGGGCTGATAGCCGAGCGCTGCGAGATACTGCTTCACCGACCGGATGACGGCCTCGGCCTCGCCTGTCGTGTTGGCCACGACCCGCCGATTGGTGACTGACGTCGCCGAACTGCCAAGCACGATGCGGCTCAGCAGGTCTTGCGATGCCGCAGCCGTCAGCGTCGCCAATCCATAATCTTGCTCGTAGGCCAAAATCGCAGCCCGCGTGACAAGCCCCTGCACGCCATCGGCGCTGCCGGCGTCGTAGCCGCGCGCATTGAGTTCGCGTTGCACACCACGCACGATATCAGCCGCGCTGACCACGGGTTCGCTAGATGGCGGCAGCGAAACCTGCGCGTTGAGAACCGCCGGCCTCGCGGCAGTTGCAGCGCCATCACTTTCGATTGTCGCATCGGTTGCAACGCTGATCGCATGGATCGATGCGTCGCTCTCGCGCACCATCGCCAGCGGCGACACGCCGGCATCGCGGCCGCGACGATTGGATTGTAGCGCCATCATATTGATGGCGACGCTGATCAGCATCAGCATCGAGCACATCGCCATCAGTTTCGCCGAAGTCCATTGCATCACTAACGTCTGTCGTCCTTCGGCGAGTTGGCAGCGCGGCGCGCTCTGCTGGACTGAAGCCCAGAGTATCGCTGCCAGGCGTTAAGACCTTCTTAACTGTGGCCTTGGCGCCAGCGCACGAAGCCCTTGCGCGCACCAACGATCGCTAAAAAAAAATGATAAAATACGGAACAATTACCGCGCAAATGCATCTCGATTTTGTCGGCTCGCGAAGGCGTTTTCTTGAGCCCTCAATGCTACAAATCAATCTGCAAGGTGTGTTTATTTGAACTGATATCGCCAAGGCACAACGGCGATGCATCACGTTTTTTGAGTTTGCGTCATGGGTCTTCTTCGTATCGCAGTCGTCGTTGCAGCAGGTGTCGCCCTGCTGCCATCCGACCGTGAAAGCCAGGATAAATTGTACGATCGTGCGGCTTCCGCGACGACGTGGGCCATGACGTTCTGCGATCGCAACGCCGCCACCTGCGAACAAGGCGGGCAACTGTGGACCAAGTTTGTTGCCAAAGCCGAGTTCGGCGCCAAGGTCGCGCTCGATCTTGCCCGAGATAGCTATTCTACCGACGTCGTACTCGGCAACGCTGACGCCGATATCAAAGCGTCGCCGCTACCACAAATCGATTTGCCGGCGCGAACCGCACCGGCCGTGCTCGAACGTCGCGGCGGGACGCTGCGGCCCGACGATCTGAAACCGGCATGGCGGGGCAAAGCGTCCAATAAGGGCAGCATTTGACCTAGAGTATTTTCCGGCGAAGTGGGGACCGCTTCTTCGTCAGAAAATGCGAAAATCAAAACCTCCGAGCGCCGCGCTCGCTTCGCAGCTTGGCTCGTTTCGCCGCATCCAAACTATTCGCCATCACCCGGCCACTTGCGCATGGCGCACTGCCACGCCTATGTAACGGTCATGCGGCCTCGGTGCCCGCCGCGCTGGCTAGGCGTTTCAATGACATTCGACGACATCAAATCTGATTTTGAACTTCTTGATGACTGGGAAGATCGCTATCGCTATGTCATCGAACTCGGGCGGGCCCTGCCGCCGCTGCCGCCCGAGCTTCGCACCGACGCCAATAAAGTCCGCGGCTGCGCCAGCCAGGTTTGGCTCGCAACCCGGCGCGACGTCGTTGGCCCATCACCCGGGCCCCAAGATCTTTTGCTGATGCAGGGCTCAAGCGACGCTCATATCGTCCAAGGACTGATCGCGGTTTTGTTCGCCGTCTATCACGGCAAGTCGCTGTCACAGGTGGTCGCCACGGATGCCCAGGCGGCCTTCGCCGAACTCGGCCTGAAAGATCATTTGACGCCGCAACGCTCGAATGGCTTGGCCGCGATGGTCGATCGCGTGCGCGGCGATGCCCGCGCGCATCTCGCCGCCGCAACCGCGTCCTCGATGCCGTAATGATCCCGGCTCTCTAAGCATCATCGCCATCTATACGCGGCCGAAAGTCGGCGGTGCCCCAATGATGGATACGCCGCGATGTTTGCAGCGCTGGCTCCGGATCGGCATCGCGCAGCAAACCGTAGTGACGCGCCAGCTGCCGCAAGCCGATTTGCAGAACGACCTTGCCCGATCGCTTCGGCCACCCACCTTGAAGCTCACTACTCTCAAGGCCTTTCAGATGGCAGCAGACATCGATCAGCATCCCAGCGAGATCGGGCCCAGCCGCCGCCAGCGCTCGGCTGACGCGGTCGCGCGCCGCCATGACGTGATCATGCAGCTCTGCGCCATGATCGGGTGAACCGCGTTTCCCGCCCCCGCCGCTCAGCAGTCCAGACCAATTGACCGTCACGCGCGGCGTCATCTGCGCAAACCAGAAATCGGCGCGGAGCCGCTCACCGGCTGCAAACTCGACCGCCGATATCATCGCCTTTCCATCTTTGTCCTTGCGCCGTGCCAGCCACGCCAGCGGGCTTTCGCGCGTCGTCACATCAATCGGCTGGGCGGCATCGTCCGGTTCGGTTTGCGCGGCGCCGCGCACTCGGTCATCGGTCATCCGCGCGTGCGGACGCCTCGCTCGATGATCACTCATCTCTCGACCTCATAAAACGTGTTGATGGTGACGGTTAGCGCTGAACGGTTTCGCCAGCGCGGCGGAGCACCAGGGCCGGGATCGCCCAGCCGAGCAGATCGAGCGCGTAATCGAATTGCGGATTGTCACGCCGCATCTCGACCTTTAGGCAGCCGTGCGCCACCGTCGTTCGATCGCGGCTGAACATCTGGCCGACTTCTGTCAGAGACAATCCGCACGCCACGTGCGCCAGATACATGGCAACCTGCCGGGCATTGGCGATGCGGCTTTCGCCGCGCGTATCCGTCAAGATAGCGCCGTGCGAAACGCCAAAGACGTGCATCACCGCAAACTCGATGGCCATGCGTGCTTGGTCCTGTCGCTGCGGCGTGTTGACATCGAAGGTGGCAAACCGGCGGCTGAGGCGCGCCCGCCGTTCGTTGTTTTGGCAGGCTGCGGTTCGGGCCTGGATGGCGCTGCGAAAGCGCGCGTGGCGTTGCCGGGTGGACGTGACGGAAACGTCGAAAACATTGGCATTTGCGATCGCAGTCATCGATTTCCTCAGTCCTTGCTTTGGTCCTCACACCTGCTTGCCGCCAGATCGCGAACCCCACCATGGGTCTGCCGACATAAGCCAGTGTGCTGCCAATCATTGCCAGCTCCCAGCAAATCCTACGGCCTTCGTGAACAGCGGGGATAAGTTTATTTCGTCCCCGGCGTTCACCTTAACGGCGCAAACTTTTGGCCGAGTTATCCCCGGTGCGCGGCGCGCCCGCACAGTCTTGGCCGATGACACACCGTCGATCGTTCAAGCCCGCGCCCACCACCCAGCAAGCCTCGCAACAAGCCTCGCAGCAAGTCGGCGAGCGTCATCCGTCGCACGGGCTTCGTCCCTGGCAATGGTCTGGCAACCGCTCGGGCGAACTGGCGCGGCTGTTGCCTCTGTGGCCGTCGCAACTAGAGGATGTTTCAATTGCCGGGCGCCAGCGCATCGTGGCGCTGCTGGCCCGCGCTTTACGCGGCGAACGCCAACGCGGCCGCGGTGGCCATTGGGCCTATGATCTGTCGCGGCACGCGGCTTTGAACAGGGTGCTTCAGATCGAACGCTCCGAGCTCGCCAAGGCCGTCGCCGCAGAGCTCGCGCTCGCGTCTCGCGACGCTGCAACGAAGTCGCGAGAGGATTAGAATGCCAGCGGATTTGGATTGCGAGAGTGAGCGCTCATCGGTAAATCGCCACCGCGCTACTTGCGTGTTCCCAGCCCCATCTTTTTGGCGAGATTGCTGCGCGCTTGCGCATAGTTCGGCGCCACCATCGGGTAGTCGTGCGGCAAGCCCCACTTTTCGCGATAGTCTTCCGGCGACAAGTTGTAGTGCGTGCGCAGATGCCGTTTCAGCGATTTGAACTTCTTGCCGTCCTCCAGGCAGATCAGATAGTCGGGCATGATCGACTTCTTCACCGCCACCTTGGGTTTTGAATCTTCCCGTTCCACCGGACCAGCGCGACCGGCGGCCCGGCTCAGCGCGGCATGCGTCTCGGCAATCAAAGTCGGAATATCAGAGGACGCGACGGTGTTGTTGCTGACATAAGCCGCGACAATCGAGGCGGTGATCGTCACGAGCTCTGAGGGCGATGAACTGTCCATGCGTGTCTCTCGTTTTGTCTATGCCGGCAGTCGACGTCGTCGGCAGCCCCGTCTCGGCGGTCCCAGTCGTCGGCAGAAGATGCCCGATGCCACAGCCGCGCCCCTTCGCGACCGCAGACCACGCCACTAACCTGTCAATTGACGGTAATCGACTTTGGATAAACTCAAAAGACCAACTATATCCCCGCCTAGACTATGGCCGCCACAGTCAAGGAACTTGAATGCTTTGCCACCATTTGAAATCGATTGTCAACGCCAGGCCCTCATGCATCGTGGCTTATCACTAATGCTTGGGCCCCAGACGATTTACAGCCTCGACCACGGCTCATTACAGTGCTCCAACGCAGTGCTGCACCACCGGGCCCGTCCGCAAAGCCTACCGCCCGGCGCCTCAGCTCAAACCCCGCATCGCTGATCCACGCCCGTCGACCGCACACTCGCCCGCAATCGTTTCAAGGTTTCGTTCATGCCCGCTGATGATTCGCCCGTCACCCTGCCGACGACTGACGACGCCGCGCCCGCGCTCACGCCGCCCAAGGCCGCGCGCCGGCCCCATACCGCCACGCACCACGGCATCACATTGACCGACGACTACGCTTGGCTGCGGGCTGACAACTGGCAGGAGGTGATGCGCAAACCCGACCTGCTGGCAGCCGACATCCGCGCCTACCTCGAAGCTGAAAACGCCCACACCGCAGCAGCGATGGCGTCCACTAAGAGCTTGCAAGACGCGCTGTTCGTCGAGATGAAAGCCCGCTTGAAGGAAGACGACCGGCAAGTGCCGCAACCGCACGGCCCGTTCGAATACTTCCCCCGCTTCATCAAGGGCGGACAGTACGCGCAGATGTGCCGGATGCCGCTCGGCGGCTCACCCGACGACGCGACCATTCTGCTCGACGGCAACGCCGAAGCGGCAGGTAAAGACTACTGGGACCTCGGCGGCAGCACGCACTCCGACGATCACCGCACGCTGGCCTACGCGACCGACGACAAAGGCTCGGAACTCTACACCATCCGTTTTCGCGATATGACGACCGGCGCAGCGCTGGCGGACGAAATTCCCGACACGCGCGGATCGATGGTTTGGGCCGCCGATGGCAAGACACTGTTTTACGTTCGCGTCGACGCCAATCATCGCCCGCTGTTCGTCTATCGCCACACCATCGGCACGCCCGCCAGCGACGACGTGCTCGTCTACGAGGAAAAGGACATCGGCTTCTATGTTGGCCTGTCGGAAACGCAATCGCGACGCTTTGTGCTGATCGACATCCACGATCACGAGACCAGCGAAGTGCACGTGATCGACGGCGACCAGCCGGCAACCGCGCCACGTCTCATCGCCGCCCGACGCAAGGGCCATCAATACGGCGTCGAGCATCACGGCGAGCGGCTGATCATCACCACCAACTCGCAAGCCGCAGAAGACTTCCGCCTCGTCGAAGCACCCATCGCCGATCCGCAGGAGGCCAACTGGCGAGAACGTCTCGCCCACAAACCCGGCCGCCTGATCATCGATGTCAACGTCTTCGCCAACCACATCGCCCGCTTGGAACGCGAGGACAGCCTGCCGCGCATCGTCGTCACGCGGATTTCAGACGGCGCCGAGCACACGATCGCATTCGACGAAGAAGCGTATTCGCTCGGGCTCAGTGCCGGCTATGAATTCGATACGACGCGCATTCGCTTCACCTATTCATCGATGACGACGCCGGCCGAGACCTACGACTACGACATGGAAACGCGCACCCGCACCTTGCGCAAACGCCAGGAAGTGCCGAGCGGTCACACCCCGTCCGACTACGTGACGCGACGCCTGCTCGCCCCCGCGCCCGACGGCGAACGCGTGCCGGTAACGCTGTTGTACGCCAAATCGACGCCGCTCGACGGCACAGCGCCTGTGCTGCTCTACGGCTATGGCGCCTATGGCATTGCCATGCCCGCCTCGTTCTCGACAGCGCGGCTGTCGCTCGTCAATCGCGGGTTCATCTATGCCATCGCCCACATTCGCGGCGGTAAGGACAAAGGCTATCGCTGGTACACGACCGGCAAGATGGCGCAGAAGACGAACACGTTCAGCGATTTCGTCGCCGCCGGTGAATTCCTCGTCACTGAGGGCCTAACGCAACGCGGCCGCATCGTCGCCAACGGCGGATCGGCCGGCGGCATGCTGATGGGGGCCGTCGCGAACCGCGCGCCGGATTTATTCCTTGGCATCATTGCTGAAGTGCCCTTCGTCGACGTGCTCAACACAATGTTGGATAAGGATCTGCCGCTCACGCCTCCTGAATGGCCCGAGTGGGGCAACCCGCTGGCAAGTGCCGACGAGTTCGCCTGGATCAAAGCCTATTCGCCCTACGATAACGTCGACGCCAAAGCCTATCCGCACATCCTCGCGGTCGGCGGGCTCACGGATCCGCGCGTCACCTATTGGGAACCGGCGAAGTGGATCGCCAAGCTGCGCGAGAAAAACACCAGCGACAACCTCATCATGCTCAAAACCAACATGGGTGCCGGCCACGGTGGCGCATCGGGCCGCTTCGACAGCCTGAAGGACGTCGCCTTGAATTTTGCATTTGCTCTGAAAATCGCCGGGAAAGCCGGCGCATGATCCTGGCGCTCGACACCGCATCGATGCTGACGGCGCTGGTTGCGTCATGGTTATGGTATTCGGCCAGCCGCGCCAGCGTGCGTCGGATTTCCAGCAAAGAGGACATCGACTATCACGACTTCAATCGCCTCATCGTGTCGTTCAATCGCAACCAGCTTTTGAATTCCCGAGCCGCGTTAGCCTCGGCATTATCGGCGCTGTTGATCGCTGTCCGCTTTGCCGTCGGCATGCTTCCCGGTTGACACGCCCGCGCGCGTGTCAACGCTACTTTTTGCCTTTAACCGGCTTTGCAAATGCCGAGGCTGGCGAAGTTTGCGCCGGAGCACCTTTAGCAGCCGCCGATTTTTTCGGCTTGCGAATTTCCTTCGTCGACCGTGTTTGACCCTTGGCCATCTGCGTCACTCCCAAATCAATAGCGATGTTGTGATCGTCGCATGCACAAGCGCCAATAGACACCGGTTTTTGCGGCTTCACACCGCAATCGTCGTCGTCGCGAAAAATCCTTTGGCCAGCCGCACTAGCAACGGAACCATCAGCCGGTACCGGCGTTTTCTGTCCGTAGCTGCCTCGGCTCATAATGCGGAAGTTAAACGGCCGCGTGATTTGCCGCTGTGCAGCGTGAGATTGAACAACGGAGTTCCCCCAATGAGCAGCACAACGGACAAGATCAAGGGTTATGCGAACGACGCCGCCGGCAACGTGAAGCAAGGCGTCGGCAAGCTGGTTGGCTCTGAAAAGCTTCAGGCCGAAGGTGCCGCCCAGGAAATCAAGGGCGAGACGCAGGTCGCCGTCGGCAAGACGAAAGACGCCATCAAGGACGTCGCTAACAAGACGGCTGATAAGATCAACAAGATCTAACATAGTTGGTCGAGGCGACAACGAAACGCCTGTCCGTCGCAGTTAGGCCGGTCTCGATCATCTCGGGGCCGGCCGTTGCTATGTGATCAAACCTGTCGTGTCAGAAGGCAACCAGAAACCCTCGTCAATAAACCAACCACACTGCAATGGCAGCAATCGTCACGATCAGCCCGACGAGGCGTAAGCGCGTCACCGCTTTTGCCTTTGCCGCGATACCTGGATCAACTCCGCCGCTGCCATCGATGTCGCGGGCTTGGATCGTATCGATCGCCGCGATAATTTCTGGATTGATATCTTCATCATCGAACGCCTTGTCGCGAACCGGCGGCAGTGGAGCGCGTGCCATGCGTGGTTATCCTTACGCGTCGTCGCGGGTGATGGAGCGCAGATCTCAGCAGCGATCAGCGTCGACTTTACCTCTAGTCGATCTCATGCTCGGAGAAAAACAAAAAACTCCAGTCCGCCGAGCCCGAGATAGACACATCGCGCAACGCGATCGTCCCTCGACCAAAATCACTCGCCGGCCTTATTGGACGCGGTGACAAGTCCCATCGTCGGATTTTCTGTGCAATACGTCGCGATGCTCGTCACCGTCTCGCCGAGCGCGTCGAGATCGAACGTCGGATCTTCGGCGACGAACGCATTGTAGCCGAGCAGCCAGATCAGCATGCTGGCGCGGTCGTCGTCTTTCGACGTCATCATGCTCTCGCACGTGATCGTCGACAGATCGACGGCGGTCGTCGGCAAGGCGTCGTCTTCGTCCCAGAGTTTTTGCGAGACCGTCATCAAGCCGAGATTGGGCTGCGCCGTGCACTTTTCGACGATACGATCGATGTTGGTCATGATCGTCTTGAGATCGACGGCGGTGCCGTGCTCTGACGGAGCCTGATACCCCTGCATCCAGATCAGCATGACACCGAGCTTCGACTGGCTCTCTTCGTCCGTCTTGCTGACCGGTTTCAGCGCCGCGACGTCGAGCATTTTCTGACACGTCACCGTCGACGCATCCAGGATTTCCGCCGAAGCGCTTGACACGCAAACCAGCGCCGCCGCGAACACCGAAACGACCGACACCATCAAACGCCGCATGGATCTACATCTCCCGATGATAGGTTAGAAAAATTGCAGCGCAGCCCCCGCAACGCTCGAGGTTCAAACCCTAGCTGATTCCTGGCGAGCGGTGGATGGATGGTTTGAGGGGTATCTTTTTCTTGGCGCTGGCGACTCTCCTCCGGAGAGCCGGCCGGAATGCAGAACGAACCGTCATCCTCGGCCAAATGAGCGCAGCGAGTGCAAGCCGGGGATCCAGCGTAAGAATCGCCGAAGGCGCAATACATTTTCGCATCTTCGACAGTTTTGCGCTGGATCCCCGACCAGCGCCGCGCGTGCCGCGCGCTCGGTCGAGGATGACGGTTTTCCGGCCGCCGGCCGGAGTTTTTCGTGGCGCATTCCGACTCTCCTCCGGAGAGCTGGCCGAAATGCGCTCACTCCACCCAAAAACAAAAAGGGCCCCATGAGGGGCCCTGATCGTTTCTAGGAAGCAGCGCTTAGGCTGCAACACCTTGGTAGAGAGGTGGTCGGGTCGCCTCCTCGAGTTCCATGTCGGACTTCAATGCAATTCCAATGTACCGTACTCGTCCTGCGATCTTTTCCTTCTTCACACCTAGTTCTGCGAATTCACGCGCGAAACTTGGTAATGCTGACGGTTCCTTGTTCTTGGTTTCACACCACGAACAATAGTCTTCGTACAGTTGAGTAGCAGTGACACTCGATCCGTCCTGGACCTCGATATTCTCCCTATAGAAACGTTCCGTGTTGGTCTCTGGTGCAAGTCGTCTTGCTGACGGGGCAACCCGCACCTCGCTGGCTTTGACATCGGCGTATCGCGTTTCAGCAATAGCCTCTGCGTGCACGTCAACGGGGCGCGCCTCGACATCGGCTGCGTCGAGAGGTATCTCGATCGACTTGTTGTCGTTAGCGCCAGAACGCGGCTTCTTCGCTTCAACGGCCAACGGTGTGAGCACCGGAGCCGCCACCGCTGCCGCAGCGGTGTCATAGCCTGCAAGAACCATAGCCGTAGACGTGGCTTGCGGCATTGCAGGCGCCATGTGGTCGTAGAGACGCCACTGGCTGAAAGCGACGTACATGCCAAAGCCCGATCCGATCTCGAGCAGCAGCGCGACGAATATCGTCAACGCCATCTGCACGTTCTCGATCGTCACTCCGGGAACAAACGCCGCCGCGAGGTCGGCCAGCACACGCGCCTGCGGATCTGCATCCGACATGGCGTTGGTGCCTGACATGGCCGATATCTTGTCTTGTAGAGTAGCGATGGCCGCTTCGGCTGATCGCGCTTCGTTGGCCGAAGCGAGCTCAGCATTGAGCGCGTGGTACTGCTGACAGAACTTCTGCTCCGACCTCGACGTCGCGTCGGTACAGCCGTTCGACGATTTCCAGCCGCTCTGCGTCTTCGCCCCGTCGATCGCGCTTTGCACTGTCTCATACGGACGATGCTGCGGGATCCAGCCGATCTTCTCCTCGGCCCGCTTCAAGTCGCCCCGCAAATCCTGATAAACTTGCGCGCTTTGTGTGCGGTGACCGGTTGAGTCGGCTCGGTTGAGTGCCGCATGCCCCAACGCCGACGTCATGGAGTAGGCCGTAACGACCACCCACACGAGCGCCGAGGCTGCTGCCTGCGACCAAACCTTGTTTCGAAGTGCGGCGAAGAAAAAGAACGGCAGTAGTGCCTTCATGCAGTCGGCGGCGGCGGACGCCGCGCCATAGATTTGGCCATCAAACTCGGTTCGTCCGAGTGAGAAACCAAAACGCCAGTTCATTGCGGCTGACACGACGAGTAGTACGCCGGCCGCAAGAACCCCCAACACGCCTAAAACGTGCCTCATTGCCCTCTCCTTTGCGAGAGGCCGTATCAAACGCCGAACAAATTGACCGGCCATTACAGTTCAATGGTCCGAGCATCGGAGGAAACGATGCCAACCACGCCCCCAAACACGACAACATGCGCAGCCTGACCGTTTGCTCTGCACTTTCGCCTGTGAGCTCCGGCGCCATCCCCATGGCATCCGGCAGACAAAAGAGCCGCCAACGACAGTCACGCGGTGAGAGCCGATGTCGAAACTCAGCCACAAGGTGCCGCACTCAGGTTCGCCGCTCGAGCCTGACTGTGGACAACAGACCTTGCACTTAGGCCGACGGGATAACGCACACTGAAATAAACTCCCCTCTGTCGATAGGGGTATGTGATTCGATTTGAATTGTTAAGGGAATCATAAGGCTAGGGATCGAGAGCCTGGGCGTTGAAAGACCCACATGCTGTGGATGATGTTTGTGACGGCCGGTGGATAAGTGCTGTTGATCAACGTGTTATCAACACAGCGGCCAGCGTCGCACTGGGCGTCCAAGAGGCATTTTTGAGACACCGTGGCGGGATCGCCGATCTAGTCAACGCCGCACTCTACCCAAGTTGCAGATAACAGTTCTGTCGTCGCTTTCATTAAAAAGTCGTTAATTTGACGTTGCTGGCGCTAGGCGCGGAAGCGTCAAAGGCCTATAAAAATCAGATGGTTTCTAAACGTACGGCCGACGGCTCGGGGCCGACGGAGTTAGTCCCAGGGAAACGGCGTTAAGCATCAGTCGCCTGCACTGCGGAGCGATGACGTGACGTGAGCAGCCGGTATCGGCCGTCAGTGGTCCTTGGGCGAATTTGGCACCGCTCATCGCCGGGTTCGCAAGACAGGCATCGCACGATCGGCATAGCAACTGGAGTATGTCGCCATGCAGGGGATGAACGGGTTGCTGTTGGTGCTCACCGGCGTGCTGCTCAGTATCGGCATGCTCCTGCCCCCAGGCGATCAATCAACGACCTCAAGCTCCCGCGTGACCCAAATCTCCACCGCGCCCGATCTCGGCGGTCGCCCGGCTTTGGCAGAGCGCTTCGCCACCGCTCAGGCACGATCGGATGCAGCGTCTCCGCGGCAGCCAGCCGATGCGACAGGAGCGTTGGGATCAGCGCCCGGCAGCACTCCGCATCGCGAGACGCGCGCCGCACTCGATCTCAAACCGGCTCCTTGGACCACCGTCGTCAAGGCCGACCCGTCGGCGCCCGCCAATGGAAAAATCGCCTCGTCGAAGCCTGGCGATTGGGAAGCTCGAAGCGAACTCGCCCGCGACTTGCAGCAGGAACTCACGCGCACGGGTTGCTACGGCGGAGAGATCAACGGCGCCTGGACGCAATCGACGCGGCGCGCCATGGCGCGGTTCATCACGGCGGTCAACGCGTCGCTGCCGTTCAAAGACCCCGATTACATTTTGCTGACCCTCGTGCGCAGCCATCCATCCACCGTGTGCGGCGGCGGCTGTGGCCGTGATGAAGTTGCGGCTGACGACGGACGCTGTCTGCCGCGCGCCATCGTCGCCCAAACCGAACGTGCCCGCGATCGCGCGCACCGCGCCGCGACGGTAACGGCGTCTCAGCCTGAACGTGTCGCAACACTGACACCGCCCGGCGAACACTGGCGGATTGCATCGCCAGCACGCGATGCAGCCACCGACTTAGACGCCGCTTCCGCGATGCCGTCGCAGCCAGAACAGCGCCAACAACCCGCGCGCTACGTAACGATTGAAAAACTGCCCTGGCTCGCCGAAAGCACGCGCGCCGCGTCGCAACCGTTGCCCGCAACCAAGCGGCCCGACGGCATGATGTCCGTCGGCGCGCCTTTACCTCTGCCCTCAGACGTGGAGGCTGATCGTCAGCGCACCGTTGCTTTCAAACCAATGACCGACGATGTCGGCCAAACCGGCGCCGTCCCGCCACCACCGGCATTGGACGTGACTTTGGGCATCGAACCCGAAACAGCGCGTGACATCGTCCCCGCCGCCATCGCACCGGACAAAATCATCAAAGACCGCCCCCGCCGCTCGGCGCGCAACGGGTCGAAAAAATATGCGGCGAAGCGCTCATCCCGGCGTTCGTACTACGGCTATGCTTGGGCTGGCCAGAATTACCCGCCGCGCCGCTATTTCAAGCGCCGCTTCATCGCCCCGTTCAACATGATGCAACGCCTCGACGGCATCTACTAAAGCGCACCGGGCGCATCACCGCTCTCGATGCCATCGGCGCCGGCGATCACCCAGTCGATATAATCGGCATCGCCACCGACCACCGGCACGACCAGGATCGCTGGCGTTGTATAGGCGTGATGATCCTTGATGAAGGCAATCGCACGGTGCTGGCCCACAGCCGGTAACTTGGCAATCAGCACGGCCTCGTCCGCCGTCTGAAGGATGCCGTTCCACACGTACACCGATGTCATGCTTGGAAGCACATTCACGCACCCGGCAAGCCGGGCCTCGACCAGTTTGCGGCCGACGGTCAGCGCCGAAGCCTGATCCGGAAAGGTTGCGTAAATCATAACCAGCATCGCTCAGCCCTCGAAACCGCGTCACGCACGCAGGTGCGGTAACCGGACTTGAAGCATTTCAAGTGCTTGTTGGAAACGGGGCTTGTCGTTTCGCGCCACTTACGCCAGCCTGCCGCGCCGCTCAGTTTCGACGGCCCCCGTGAGCATCACCCCGTGAAAAGCCTGAAAGACAAACCGAAGTTCAACGCCATCGCCTTTATCGCGAGCGATGTGCCGGAAGCGCAACTCGCCCGCGACGTGCTGGCGAAGCGCTACGGTGACGCGCCGCCGGCTGAAGCCGATGCCATTGTCGCGCTCGGCGGTGATGGCCACATGCTGCAGACCTTGCACCGGTTCATCAATGACAAAATTCCGATCTACGGCATGAACCGCGGATCGATCGGCTTTCTGATGAACGACTACCGCGAGGACGACCTTTTGGCCCGTCTTGCCGACGCTGAAACCAGCCGCATTCACCCCTTGTCGATGATCGCCACCGATCGTGCCGGCAAAGCCCACAAGGGCCTCGCCATCAACGAAGTGTCGCTGTTTCGCCAACGCCATCAGGCCGCGAAATTGCAAATCTCCATCGACGGCAAAGTCCGCATGGAAGAGCTGATCTGTGATGGCATTCTCGTCGCCACACCGGCCGGATCGACCGCGTACAATCTTTCAGCCCACGGCCCGATTTTGCCGATCAAGGCGCCTCTGCTTGCGTTGACGCCGATCAGCCCGTTCCGGCCACGACGCTGGCGAGGTGCATTGGTGCCGAACAGGGCGCACATTGCCATCAGCGTTATGGAGGCAGAAAAACGCCCCGTCAGCGCGGTTGCCGATCATTTTGAAATTCGCGATGTCGTGAAAGTCGAAGTTGAAAAAGCCCGCGCCATCGAATTGTTCATGATGTTCGACTGCAACCATGGTCTCGAAGAGCGCGTGCTGTCCGAGCAGTTCAGATATTAGATTTGCTTTATTCCCGCTGGCGACTCGCCTCCCGCGCAAGGGGACTTCCAAGCGGTCGCGAGGGCCGGCCGCCTTTTTTCCCGCTGGCGACTCTCCTTCGCAGAGCCGGCCGCCAGCGGATAGAAACGTCATCCTCGGCAGAGCGCGCGCACAGCGCCGCGATAGCCGGGGATCCAGCGCAACATGTGCCGAAGGCGCAAAACATTTTCGTGTCTTCGACGATTTCTACGCTGGATCCCCGAGCGCGCTTGCGCGGAAGACCGCACGCGCCCACTCGAGGATGACGTTTTTCTTGGGTGCTGGCGACTCTCCTTCGCAGAGCCGGCCGCCAGCGGATGTCCCCAAAACTAACTGGCCCTCTCTGCCGGAGCATGCAGCACCGGTGAGAAGGCCATATCGAGTTCGGTGTGCGCAACACCTTGGCGCCGGGGACGAACCGTGCTGATCCGGCCAATCCAGCGCACGAGCATCTGGCACGCGTCGGGAAAACCTAGAACAATGTTAGTTAATGTTTGGTTAACGGCCGGTTGTCGCGGTCGCCGCGCTCTCCGGCCAACGCTGAACAATGTCGGCGATAACCGGGCGGTCGCGGTCGGCCGGTCTTTCGCTTGCCCGGCCGACATAGATAAATCCCGCAAACCGCTCACTCTCGCCCAAACCAAAGGCCGTTTTCACCGCCGGGCTGTAGGCGATCCATTCCGTGATCCAGTTGGTGGCAAAGCCAAGCGCGTTCGCCGCCAAGCAAACATTGTAGCAGAGCGCTCCTGCGGAGAGGACCTGTTCCCATTCCGGCGCGCCCGGCCTCGGCTTGACGTTCGAGACCACGGCGATGACCAGTGGCGCCCGCTGAAAACGCTGGCGTTCGGTTTCAAGCCGAACTGGGGACGGCGGTTCTTTTTCTTCGGCAAGGCAGGCGTTCGCGAACACGTCGCCGGCCCTGACCCGCGCCTCGCCCTCGAACACGATGAAGCGCCACGGCGCCAGTTTTTTATGATCTGGAACGCGGGCTCCTGTCGTCAATATTTTCAGAAGTTCGGGCTCGGTTGGACCGGGGCCTGACAAATTGTCGGGCTTCACTGATCGGCGCGCGGCCAAAAATTCAAAAACTGTTGGCGTCATGAGATGAGTGCACACCATGAAGTTGTCGATGACAGCCGTAGGCGGGCCGTGACGCCTCGCTATCGCACTTGCAAGCTTGTTACAATGCCCGCCCTGTTCCAATGTCCGCAGCGAACGCGTCTCGTCAACGACCACCTCACAACTATGGAGCGCGGCGACCCTGCCGCTGACACGAGCTGATGCGCGCCCAGTTTCGAATGATCGTTTGGCTTGTCGCCCTCACGGCCTGCCCAATTTTGTGGATCGGGGCCCCCGTTCGGGCACAAACGCCGCCCGTTGAGGCGCCAGCCACCATGCTTCTGATCGATGGCTCCGGGTCCATGTGGGCCCGCTTCGAGGCCGACAAGCGCGCCAAGATCGACGCCGTCCGCGAACGTTTGACCAGCGTCGTTCAAACGGCCGGCGCGGGCGCAATCGGAGTTACGTCGTTTGGCCATCGACGTCGCGGTGATTGCAGCGATGTCGAAGTCGTCGTGTCACTTGACGACAGCGCCACACCGGCACAATCCGACGCTGCGCCAGCGCCTGAAACCGTTGATGGAGCGGCCCCCGCAGCAGCCCCAAGCGCCGCCCATGCCGCAACGCTTGCCGCCATCGCCAAGCTCGACCCGCGTGGCAAAGGCCCGCTGGCAGCCGGATTGCGCGCCGCTATGGCGGCGATCGGCACGCGCCGCCCGGCCAGCATCATCGCGATCAGCGATGGTGTCGATAATTGCCAGCAGGACGCCTGTGTGACCGCCAGCGAACTGGCGCAAACGTTTCCCGGCATCGCAGTCCATACTGTTGCCGTTGGCATCGACCGCGCGTTGCAAGCCAAGCTCTCCTGCGTTGCTGCGGCGACGGGCGGCACCTTTCTCGCAGCCAACGATAGCGCTGAGGTCGACACGGCGATCGATAAGGCCGCGCAACTCGCGATGCTGTCACGTGAGGCGGCGCCGCCATCGAATGTGGCAGCGCCGGCGGCGCGGAAGACACTGCCCGGTGGCGACACGCTGAGCGCCAAGCTGTCGCTCACCAACGATGGCAAACCGCTCTCTGTCCCAGCCCACTGGCGCATTTTTTCGCCGGGCGCGACGTCACCGCTGGCCGAACGCGACGCAAGTGAATTGTCGTGGCGGCTCGAACCGGGGTCGTACGATATCGAAGCGCGCATCGATCGCGCGTCCGTGCGCCAGACCATCACCATTGAGCCTGATGCAGCGACCATCGTCGTGTTGCCGCTCAACGCTGCGCATCTGAAAGTTGTCGCCCGCAGCGCCAGCGGCGTCGAGCCGACGACGTCGTCGATAATCCAACTGGTCTCCTCCAGTCCGGCTGGCGCTGAGCAACCCGCCACGACGACGATTGTTCAACATGGCCCGCTCGATGTGTTCGTCCCCCCAGGCGACTATACCGTCTCGGTGCGCAACGGCGTGGCGCAGAAAACGGAACAGCTGAGCCTCGCGGCCGGAACTGAAAAAACCCTGGACATGGTCCTGCAATCAGGCTCGCTCGAGCTGACGGCTGGAGCATCCGAGAATAGCCCGCCCATCGACGACGTCGTGTTCGCGATCCAGGCCGATGATCCCGAGAGCGCGAAGGGACGCCGGGACGTGGCCCGCTCGCGTGCCGTTCCCGCTCGGCTAACGCTGCCGGCCGGCACTTATTATGTCTCGGCGCAATCGGCGCTCGGCGAAGTCCGCCAGCGCATCGCCGTCGGTGCCGGTGAAGTCGTGCGCCAGCGCCTCATTTTGCCGCTCGCGCCCGTCACTGTCTCGGCACGAATTGCGGGCCAAGCGGCGACCGCGAGCCACGGTCTGGTTTATCGGATCGCCGAACTCGATGGCGAAAAACGCGAAATCCTAAGGTCGCTCAGGCCGTCGCTGGCGGTCAAGCTGTCACCCGGACGCTACCGGGTGTCGGCGCATCTCGATGCACATCATATCGTCTCGTCGCAGGACGTCGCCATCGACGGCGCAAGTCCCGTCGACATCGTCATCGACGTAGCGGCTGCAGAGATCACACTGCAATCTGACACGGCCCGCTCCGGCGACGTGCAATGGGACGTTCGCGATAGCGCCGACCGGCCGGTCTGGCATACGGCCGCGACGGAGCCCAAGCTGCTGCTGGCGCCGGGCCGATATACCGTCCACCTCGATACCCGCGAGGGGCGCAAATCAGCGGCCTTCGAGGTCAACAGCGGCGAGCAGCGGTTGATTCAGCTGGGTTCGGCAGCGATGCCTTAGCGCCGCCTTGAAGCCGTTTCTATGGTATGCGGATGACAGGATGCAGCATGACGGTACAGGCGGAACGATCAGGGAGAGCCAGCGTCAGATGACGACGGTTCCATGCAAAATGGCAGGCTTTCACAAAACGCCTGCCTTTCACAAAACGCCTGCCTATGGCGCACGACGTCACGGCGCCAAGTTCGCGTGCGCCGTCGTCGCCGGGTTGGTCGCCATGGTGCCGTCGGCGTTTGCCCAAAGCAGCGACGCGCCAGCCGAGCCTTGGGGCGCCGATGTGCAGATCAAATCGACCATCGCGAAAACATCGCCGTCGCCGATCCCGACTGTGGCGTCGCCGCCCGTGCCATCAGGGTCGCCGCCGGCCGACAACACCACCGTCATCGAACGCATCGGCGTCGATCCCAAGGCCGCAGCCCCGGGCGTCAAGCTCGTGGCGCTGCTCGCAGCCGACGGCCAGCAGATCGATCAAGGTCTTGTCTGGCGGGTCTTTCAGGGCTCAGACAGCCACGGCAAGGCAAAGCTGATCGTCGAGAAACGCGAAGCCTCCCCGCAGATCAAGTTGCAACCGGGCGACTACACCATCAACGCGGCATTCGGCCGAGCCCATTTGACCCGCAAAATCTCAGTGGCCGCGTCGACAGCCGCCGTCGAGCAGTTTGTCTTGAACGCCGGTGGGTTGCGCCTCAACGCCGTGACCGGCGGCAAGCCAGCACCGCCAGGTTCGGTGACCTACACGATCTTTTCCGACGATCGCGATCAGTTCGCCAACCGGACGGCACTGCTATCGGGAGCGAAGCCGAACCTGATCATGCGCCTCAACGCCGGCATCTATCGCATCGTCTCGACCTATGGCGACGCTAACGCGCGCGTCGAGGCCGATGTAACTGTCGAGGCTGGCAAGCTGACCGAGACCACGGTGTCGCACGCCGCCGGTCGCACCATGCTGAAACTTGTCACACGTGCCGGCGGTGAAGCACTCCCCGAGACGGCGTGGACGATCATGAATAGCGGCGGCGAAGTCATCAAGGACACGGTCGGTGCGTTACCGAGCCACTATTTGGCGCCCGGAAACTACATCGTCGCCGCGCGCTCGGCGGGGCAGGTCTACAAATCCACATTTGCCGTGCAAGACGGCGCGACAACGGTGGTCGAAGTTTTGATGGACGCCAGCGCGGCGCGCGCCTCGACCGAAAGCGAGCCGGCGCCGGCGGCCGCTCCGGTCGACACCGGCATAGACGCAGAAAGCCTGATCAAACTCAAAAGTCGGTGAGGATCCAATCGGTCGGACACTGGTGGTCACGCATGCGCTTGTCGATGCGTGCGTGTTCTAAGGTTTGCCCGTCTTCCAGCAGCGCACTGCGCGCCAATTGCCATTGTTCGCACGCCCCCGTCAGATCGCCGGCCTGATAGGCCACCTCCGCCAGCGCCAGCCTGGCTTGGGCGTGAGCGGACAGCGGCCCATACTTGGCGGCGAGCCCAGCGGCCGAGCGCAGCGCCGTCATCCGGCCCGCGCCATTGCCCAACTGATCATGGGCTGCTGCAATCATGAGATAGATCGGTGCGATTTCGGTAAACTTGGCGTTGGCTTCCGCATCCGTGGCGCGCTGCTCCAACGCCGCAATATCGCCGTCTGCGGCCAACGGGACCGAAGTTGGCTGATCACCTGACGGCAACACGCCGCCGACGTCTTTTGTCGGCTCGTTGAGCACCGTCAAGATGGTGTCCTTTGTGGTATTCGCCGACGGCTGAGCTGGTGTGCTGTCGTCAGCTATCATTCGCTGCACGAGCGATTTGGTTACATCGCCGGACACCGGACGCCGCCGTCCGCTGCGTCCCCTCAGCAGCAGTGTCATCAATGTGACGACAAGTGCAATGGGCAGTGCCAACACAACGGTCTGTAGGATGGCATCGAACTGACTATTGTTGACCACGCGTTCGTCCTCGTGCGCTGCCGTTACCGCCGTGCCGTGGTCGACATGCCGCTTCGAAAGATCCCGATGCCGTTATACGCTTTAGATTAGCGGAGTGGTACCGCGTACATCAAACCGCCTTTGGTCCACACATCGTTGAGACCGCGCTCCAGCTTCAACGGTGAATTTTCGCCAAGCGTCCGCGAAAAGATTTCGGCGTAATTCCCCACCTGCTTGATGATTTGGTAAGACCAGTCACGCGCCAAACCCAGCGGCGCACCGAGGTCAGCTTCGAGACCGAGCAGCCGGCGCACATCGCGCAGCGACGACGATCGCATGTCATCGACATTGCTGCTCGAGACACCGAGTTCGTCTGCGGCAATCAAAGTCATAAAGCTCCAGCGGACAATCGAGAACCAGCCCTCGTCGCCCATCTTCACCGCCGGACCACGCGGTTCTTTGCTGACCATTTCCGGCAGTAGCATGTGGTCACTGCTATTCGACAGGCGACTACGTTCAAAGGCCAGCAGCGATGTGTCACCCGTCAGCACCGTGCATCCACCCGCCGCGTAGGCTTTGACCAGTTGTTCCCAGCGTTCCGAAACGACGAGTTGAAAACGCATGCCGCGCGCCCCAAAAAAGTCGGCGACGGCGCGCTCGCCACTTGAGCCCGGCAACACGCAAATCGAAGCGCCCGACAATTCAAGCACGCTGGCGATCGAATGATTTTTCGGCACGAGAAAACCGCTGCCGTCGTAAAATAGCACGCCGACGAACCGGCCTCCGAGTTCGGAGTCGCGCGTCAGTGTCCAGGCCGTGCCACGCAGCAGAATATCGATTTCGCCGGCTTCAAGCGCCTTGAACCGATCGCCGGTCGCGATGCCGCGAAACTTGACGGCATTCTTATCGCCGAAGACCGCAGCCGCGACAGCTGAGCAAAATTCGACTTCAAGGCCTGTCCAGCGCCCAGCGCCGCTGACTTGGCTAAAGCCGGGCGCCTGCTCGGCAACACCGCAATTGAGATAGCCGCGCGCCCGTACCGTCTCAAGCACGGTCGGTGCCGCCACAGCCGTGACCGATGGCACAGCGACGACGAGTGACGCGCACAAGAGCCGCGAAAGCGTCTTTAACAGAAACCGCGCGGCCCATGGCATCGTCAACATTTCCAAAATCTGCTCTTCCTCGCCCGATCCGTGACACTGGCAAAGTTAAGGTGCCAATGGTCCGACGGGCCTCCGCACATGCGCGGCGTGTGCAATCTCAAACGCAGCCCGTGTCACCCAACAGCCGCGACGTGGGCAATATGGCCGCCCGGCA
>FSSH01005950.1_pt1 | contig 28402 bp, 27 predicted proteins | sample 1166101 | NCBI WGS metagenome assembly FSSH01 (sample SAMEA32972668, study PRJEB13176) | freshwater metagenome | biome: Drinking water system; feature: Biomass in drinking water that filtered by 0.45 um membrane; material: drinking water | place: USA | collected 2012-12-20 | depth 0 m
CTCATTGACGGACACGACCGAAAATCTCGTATCGGTCAAATTAAGAACAGATCGCTGAACACAATTAAGTGCCAGACTGCGACAAACTTCATAACGCTTGATCTAAAAAGAATGAGGTTCATCAGATCACAAATGGATCCAGAGTACGAGACTGAGGTCAGCTTCAGTTTTGGATCCTGCACGTCACTCTAAACGGGGTAAAGTCAGATCCTGATCAGGATGATCGCGTAGCCGATGATGAGCACGGTCAGCAGAATGGCAAGCGCTATGACCCGCCCTTTCAATTTGCCGACGTCCTCAGGGTCTTCTTCGCCGCCCATCGTGCGACTCCTGACCGATAGATCGCGCTCCATTCTATGAGCGTTCGAACCTGAACGCCGCGCCAATACCGGCAATAATGACGTATCTCACCGACACGCTGATCAGGCACGATCTGCACACCCTGAGCCCCGCACTTGAGGAGCCATGTCGAGCAGTCCGTTGCCCATTCCATGACCTTCCCCGAAATAGTCCGCTTCCAGGCCGAGAGGGGCATCGCCACTGCGATGAATGCCGCAGCCCGTCAGAACCGGAATTCGACCTCCGAGTAGCTGTGTCGGGCACTTCGGGAGAAGCTGGAGGCCGACGGCGTGAGCCTGCTGCGGCTCGATGAGCCAGACGAGCGGGAGACGGCGTGAAGGCGCGGGTCCTTCCGAGCGGGAGCGCCCCTACCTCAGCCACCTCACACAGCACGAGATCTCGCTCATCGACCGGATCGGGCGCGATGCCATGCAAACGGGCGCCGGTGACGACGTTCCTCGACCAGACGGTTGCAGCAGCCCGATCCAAGCTTCGTCCGCCACCGCGCCTGCCGCTTCCAACAGGGAGGGAGCAGACACCTTCGCCTTCCCGAGGGCCTCGCTGCAACGCCCGGTCCAATGCGGCTCTGGGCCTTCCAGAAAGGTATAGCCGACGCGATCACGGATCCGACGATCGAGCGGGTCACGGTCAAGAAATGCGTCCGCGTCACGGCTACGGCGTCAGCGAGGTGAGGCTATCACGACGAACGGCCCGGCACGGGCGCCGCCGCCACGGCGGTGATGACCGGCGTGAAGCGAGACCGTCACGGTCACGAACGGCGGCTCGGGCCACACCGGCGCACCAACTGTCGCCTAAAAACGGTAGAGACGGCACGCAAGCCGCCGCCACGGCAACTGTGGAGGTCCTTGGTCAATCCCGGCGTCGCAGCGCTCCCCGACGTCGTCGCATCGCTTCTCGCGATCTCAGTGGTCGATGTCGACGACGCTAGCTGAAGATGCTGGCGCGCTTCTCCTGACGCTAGGCTGACGGCTCTTGGAACGTGCCGGCCCAGATCCCGTGCTTTACGTCTTAGTGGTCGGAGTTGGTTTAAGACGCGGCTGGCTCATGCTCGCATATCCCGGAACGCCATCACGTTTTTTGGTCAGTCATCGACTTCTCAGACCACGCAGCGCTTTATCGGCGTCAACGACGAAATGATGCGCGCAGCCGTGGGATTCGGCCTAGTTCACGCATTCTCAATCATGCCGGCGGCACCCTGCCGCCATGCTGAACCTCTCGCCGCCCCGGGCCATCACCTTTCTGGTCTCCCTTTTGCTCATTTGGACTGGCCATCGCCAGCCTCTACCTCCGCATCCCGACGATCGGCCCGACGGTCGTGAAGTTTAGGACTTGGTTCTTCGTCGGAGCCTACGTGATTCTGGCGCTCGGAGTGGTGTCGAAGAGCTTATGACCTCATGCCGACCGTCTTTCTGAATGGCGACAGCGTGCTCGCCGACTTCGATGCCGGTGCCGCGCAGGCCTTCGGGATGTCGCCTGCAGAATTCGAGCGGCGCTTTGGTCTCAAGTAATTCTGCAGCAGACTTGCATCGCTCGATGACTTTTTCGGCGCTCTGCCGCTGATGCCGGATGCCATGCAGGCCGTCCGTTTCGTGAAGCCGATCATCCTGACTGGCCTGCCGCGGCAACTGCGCCGAACCACAGAAGCGCCGTTGGACAAAGCGGCACTTTTTCGGTGTCGAGGTGTTCACGACGAGCACTGCCTTGAAGCCGGAACATTGCCCTCGCGTTGCGCTGGTGCATGATTGCGAGAAGTACCGTCACCTTGTGGAGCAGGCGGGCGGCCTCTTCATTCATCATCGCGATGCGCAAGGCTCGATTGAGCAATTGGTCAACCATGCGTTCATCTAAAGTGAAAGCCACATCTGTGTTTGAGTGTGACTAGACAAAGATAGCTGGCACGCCATATGATGCGCTCCCGCTGCTGGCGCGTTTTGCGCCGTTAAGCGTGAGGCTTTCAGGATTTTTCGTACATGAAGCGCCGTAGCGCGCGACCGTTCACGGTCGAAATCAAGAATACCCGTACATCCCGTGTTTCGCTGACCGATGCCACGGAACGTACTCGAACAAGCCAGCATGTCTGGGGCGCAGAATTGGCAGCCTCGGCGAACACGGCTGATGAGGTCCAACCCACGCCTGTGCCGCACTCAGAGCCTGCGCGTGTTGAAGCACCAGTCCGGCGGGTGTTGCCGAGCCTTGTGCCGATCTTTGCGATGCCCGTTGAGGCAGAGGCCTTGGAGGTGAGTAAAGCACCTGCCCAGGAGCGGCTGCCTCGGGTACGTCAGGTCAAGCCGGCCGCCAAGCGCACGAAGGCCTTGGTTATGGCTGGTGCTGCCAAACCGGTCCCGGACCAGGCACAGACTCAGCAGCAGACCACCCATTCGAGTGTGGTCACTGTCGCTGAGGCCGATACGACGGTAGTTGCGCATCCCACTGTGGCACGGGTACGTTCCGCACGACGCACGCAGCAGGCTCCTACCTTGCGGCCAGGCGAGCGCTGGAAGCGCCGTCTTCCGCGAGCCCTCTGGTGACTTGTTAGCCTTGGTATCCGTGATTCCTCACCTTCCAGACGTTTAGGTCTCAAGGAGCATGGATGGCCGTCGAGGCTGGCGAACAGGACGATCTGATGGTGCTCACCACGCAGATCGTCACCTCCTACGCCGCAGGTAATCGTCTTCCGGCAACCGAGCTGCCTGGATTGATCAGAAGGGTTCATGCGAGCCTGCTGGCGGTCACATCGGGGAACGCTCAGCCCGCCGAGAATCAACGCCCGCTCGATCCAGCCTGACGCTCTGATCAGCTTCGAGGACGGTAAAGCGTACAAGACGCTGCGCCGTAATCTCACCCGGCTCGGGCTCACGCCGGAAGCCTACAGGGCCAAGTGGGGACTACCCGATGACTGCCTCGGCCTACTCGGCTCAGCGCTCGCAGCTCGCGCGCGGGTTTGGCTTGTGCAGGCCGCGCGGTGCTGCGTTTGAGCCACCATCCTCTGAGTCGGATGAGGCGGCTACAGGCCGCGAGGACCGAGTCGTCGACACAGAGCGATCAGGATCTCAGGTATGGTGTCAGAACCTGAGCGGGCAGACTCGGCCGACGCGTTCGACGAGGATGGAGCGGAGCTCTAAGCTCGCCCCATAAGGCAGCATCTGCAGTTCGGAGCGACCTAAAGGTGCTGTCCAAGGAAGCGGGACACGCGAGCAGCGGCATCGAACTGGGCGGCACCTATGAGGCCATGGCCCTGACCCTCGTAGATCTTGATCTCATGTGGGGTTCCCTGCTCCTGCAGCAGGCGTTCGATCGCACGAGCATGAGAGACCGGCACGATGCGATCTGAAGCGCCATGCAGGACCAGCGTGGGTGGCAAACGTGGACACTGGCCGGCAAGCTCATCCGGCAGCGGCCCGAAATAGTCGACGATGGCTCGTACACGTGGTTCGCCCGCCGCTGCTGTAAAGGCCAGCGCTGCACCAAGAGACAACCCCACTATGCCAAGCCGCTGCGCATCGACGTCTGGCTGATCAGCAAGCCAGTTCACCGCATCCCGCACGGTCGTCGTCCAACGTGGAAAGTCCTGCCGGATCCGGGCATACGCCACGCGCTTGTCGCCGGTTCGGTCGAGATAGTGCACGAAGGCGACGTGGTAGCCTGAGGCTGCAATGGTCCGTGCGGCAAGGCGGTAACCTTCGGCGTAGGTCAGACCATCCGCACCATGCAGGAGCAGCACCGCCGGCAGTCCTAATGATTGTCCCTGTCCTTGCCGCGTTCCGCCGGATGCAGAATACCATTCCACCTCGATCTGCTGCTCGCCGCTCGTAAAACTCTGCATGTCTGGATCTAAGTTCCCGCATTGTTCTGGACGAAAAATCGCGTGTCGGGCTCGCTGAAGCGAGCGATGCCGTTCCTCCAAGTTCAGGTGGGGAGCAAGATTGGACGAAGGAATGCGGCACTTCGTGCCCTCGCTACGTGATGACCTGTCTGCAGCTCGCGCTTGCACATCCCATGGCCATTCGTAGTCGGCAGTGATCGGTTCAGGGAAACCAGCAGGCGGAGCGTGGCGTCTCTCGCTTCGGGTAGACCAATACAAACGCGGACCTTTACCGCCTTCTCGGCATTGATGCGCGCAGCATCGCCGCTGCCAAGGCGATCACGCTTGGACGGACGATCCGGCACCTGCGGTTAGCCAAAGAACCTCCAAATCCATGTACCACGCATCGAGGTTGCGCGCCGTCCCATAGACGGCCCCGAAACATCCAGACAGCGAACGGCCGCTTTCGAGGACCGCTCAGACCGGCTTAAACGGGAAGTTTGGAACGAATGCCGAACGTCTGCTTCCAGGCGCGACGCCCGGTTCCGCTCCGCACCCGATGCAGACCTGCATGATGGAAAGCCAAGGCGATAGGATAGCCGACTTGAGCGTCATGCAGCTCGGTCAATCTTCTGTCCGTCACGCATCAAGGATGGGCTGGAACCCGCCGAAAGTCATGCGCTGGCCGTCGAACGGCATCTGCATGTCCTGCATGCGAGGATCGCTCATCATCCGCTGCATGCCAGCATCGCGGACCTCCTTCGACGGCCATTCGATCCAGGAGAACACAATGATCTCACCTTCATTTGCCCTCACCGCGCGGCGAAAGTCCGTCACCTTTCCATCCGGTACGTCATCGCCCCAGCATTCCACCACCCGGATCGCACCGAACTCCTTAAACAAGGGCAGCGCCGCACTTGCATGTGTGAGGAAGTCCTCCTTGTTCCCAGCGGGCACCGCAGCTACGAATCCGTCGACATAGTTCATACCCTGTCTCCTCGTTGATGATGTAACTTCGTCACCGAGACGGTCGCTCAGATCCTCGCCAATGGAACTGGGAGCCCGTGATCTTACGCATCGGCGGAGTTTCCTTGCATGGCAGCCTCGATCCGGCCGATGTCGATCTTGCGCATGGTCATCATCGCCTCGAACGCGCGCCGGGCCGCGGCTCTGTCAGGATTGCTGTTGGCGCGCAGGAGCGCCCGCGGCGTGATCTGCCAGGAGAAGCCCCAACGGTCCGTGCACCAGCCACACTGGCTCTCCGCTCCGCCATTGCACACGATGGCCTGCCAGTAGTGGTCGGTCTCCGCCTGATCTTCGGTCAGCACCATGAAGCTGACCGCTTGATTAGCCCTGAAGTTGGGGCCGCCATTCAAGCCGACGAACGGACGACCGAGAACGGTGAACGCGATGGTGAGTTCTGCGCCCTCAAGTCCTCCCGGGAAATCCGACGGTGCGTTCATGGGAGCCCCGACACTGCTATCTGGGAAGGTGTCGGCATAGAACTGTGCGGCTTTGCGGGCCTGACCGTGATCGAACCACAGACAGGTCGTCAGCTTCTCGCTCGTCATCGCTAGTCTCCCTTCAGGACCTCTGGCGCGGGCCGGCAAGGCCTAACCTGTGGCCCGCTGGATCGGCGATATTGGCCGAGTAGCTGCCTCCGGGGATCGGGTCGGGCCCCTGGAGCACCGTGCCGCCCCTGTCGCGAACGGTCGCGAGCGCGGCATCGATATCGGCCACGTGGACGTACCAGTTCCACTGGGCCGGTGCGCCGGTCGCCACGCTCGACATCACCGCGCCGGGGCGTAAGTCGCCTCGGCCGATGAAGGCGTACTCGCCCATACCGCCCATCGGCATGGCCCCGAGCTTCTCCCAGCCAAACAGCGCCCCATAGAACGCGAAGGCAGCCTCGGGATCTGGGGTTGCGAGTTCGATCCACACGCCGTGCCCAAGGGTTTGATCCGTCCCGAGGGGCACCGGCCCGAAAGCCCGGGTCTCTGCAGGGGTTGCCTCCGTCATGAGGACGAAGACGACGTCCTGAGGGTCACTCACCATGGCGAAGCGGCCGACATGGGGGATGTCGACAGGCCCGAACCGGATCTGGCCGCCGAGGTCTACGACCCGAGCGGCGGTGGCGTCGACGTCCTGGGTCGCGAGATAGACTGCCCAGCCGGGGAAGCCAGGCGCTTCCGGGATCGTGCGCCGGATCCCGGCGATGGCTCGCCCGTCCGCCTCGGCGATCCGGTAGTCACCGTGCTCAGGCATCAAAGACTGCGCGACGCGCCAGTCGGCCAGCTCCTCGTAGAAGGCCTGGGTTGCATCCGGGTCGGCCGCGTTCAGTTCGAACCAGATGGGTGTACCCTCGACAGTTGGCATCGGGCGCATTCCTCCGTGACGACGGGCGTGTCGGCCGCGTCGCAGCACCATTCAAGGCCCCGCTTTGCCCAGGCTGGCATTCTCAGTTATACAAAGCAACCATGCAGTCAGAAAAAATAACTATCGAGGCATCTGGGCAACGAGAGCGTCGGTACGACGACGCTTGCGGCACTGCGCTCGCTTTGGAGTTCATTGGCGAGCGCTGGTCGCTGCTGATCATGCGCGAACTGGTCTTCGGCCCTCGCCGGTTCGGTGAGATTCGGGCAAATCTCCCGGGCATCAGTGCGAACGTGCTGACCCAGCGCCTGGAGAGCCTGGAGGAGGTGGGCATCGTCCTTCGCTACCGTTTACCGTCGCCGGCCAACGTGCAGGTCTACGACCTGACGGATTGGGGGCGTGAGGCAGCGCCGCTGATGCGCGACCTGGGTCGCTGGGCGGCGCGCTCACCACGGCACGATCCGCGCCTCTTCATGTCGGCCGCGTCGGCCATGATGTCGCTTCAGGCCCTCGTGGACCGCACGCGATCCGCGGCGCTGTCTGTGTCGGTCGCCTTTCACTTCCCGGGCGAGGACTTTGTCGTGACGGTGACCGGCGGCGAGATCCTCGTGAAGCGTGGTGTCATAGAAGCACCCGACCTCGTTTTCACCGGAGATACGATGGCGATGCGCCGCACGATCTATGGCAAGGCGCCCCTGGTCAGAGACGGTGCGGGCGGCACGCTCGTTCTCGCTGGCGACGCCGATCTCGCACGGACCTTCCTCGATCTGTTCGCTCTGCCCGCTAAAATTGCGTGAGAAGCATCTTCGCATTCAATTCGGTCTTCTGCGCCCTGCTGGGTTGCGCAGCAAGTTGCGCGTCGACAGTCCGGAGCGCGCCCTGGCAGACTCACAGCGCGGCGCAGCGTTCGAGATCTCACTGCCGGCAATACTACGGCGGCCCGACCGTATCGGCGGCGAATGCCTGCCGCGAGCCTAGGGGCTTTGGACGGCCGATCGTGCTGTCGCAGGCCGTTTGGCGCTCCATCTCGGCGTTCAGCTCGGCCCCCAGGAGGACGATGACGATCGACAGCCAGATCCAGGTCATAAACCCGATGCCCGCGCCGAGCGAACCATAGATCCGATTGTAACTGTCAAAGCTGGCGACGTACCAGGAAAATAGGACCGAGGCGCAGACCCAGCACAGCGCGGCAACGACGCTGCCCCAGCTTACCCATCGCCACTTGGCCTCCTGCCGGCTTGGCCCATAGCGGTAGACCAGGGACAGGCCGAGGCTCACCAGGATGAGCAAAGCGGGCCAGCGCAGGATCCGCACCAAGGTATCGGTACGCGCCCCCAGCCCGACCTGGTTCAAGACGATGGGCAAGCCTACCACCATGCCGATGGCGGCGACGGCGATGATGGTCCCGCTGAGCGTGAACAGAAAGGTCGTCGCGTAAAAGCGGACCAAGCTGCGCTTCTCCCGCTCCTTGTAGATCACGTTGAGCGCGTCGAAGAGCGCGCTGACGCCCGAGTTGGCGCTCCAGAATGCGATGGCAAGGCTGACCAGCGAGGCTGTGCTGAGCAGGCCAGTACCTTGACCCGCGACACGTTGGAGCTGGTCGGCGATGAGTTCGAGGACGCCGTCCGGTAGCACCCCCGACAGCATGTTGAGCTGACGGCTGATCACGCTCGGATCGGCGAACAAACCGTAGAACGAGACGATGGTCGCCAGTCCGGGGAACGTCGACAGGAGGGTGAAGAAGGCGACACCACCGGCTGTTGAAACGACGCGGTCACGAGGGAGGGCCCAGAACACCCGGCAGAGGATGTCCAGCCATCCCCGCACCGGTATCTCTGAAGGCTGAGCCGCCGCGCGCCCGCGGCCGGCTTCGCGAGCGCGTGTTCGGGCAGCGTCAATCGCCGCGTCATTCGGTGCGCGCGTGCTGACCGAGTACCAATCTTCACCGTCTGCCTCGTCTGGAGTCATGAGGCTTGTCGCGCAGGAGACCGCACGTCTTCGGGCTTGTGCTTCTCATGTCCCATTCTCGTGTCCTCCGTCGGCTCAAAAGCCTACTCCAAGGAGGACCGCTTTTCAGGGGAAGACCAGTTCATTTGCCCGGAATGGGCATTGGCTGCAAAGAGGTGGTACGTCGCAAGCCGTCGGCTGAGGCACCATCAGCCTTCCGTGAGCTGCATGAACCTGTTTTGAAGCCGAACCACCTCTGCCTCTAGCTCGCGTATTCGCAGTTGCAGCGCAGCCGTGGCTTTCTGCTCAGAGCCTCCCGTTACTGCCTCGACGCCATCCTCTTGAAGGAACTGAACTCCGGCCTCGGTCTCTGAACGCCACTTCAGTTCGGCCTTGAACCGCTGCTGTCGGAGGGGAATATGCAACTCGAAATACATCGGAACCGATGCGAAAACGCCGAGATCAATCCGCGCGCCATTCTCGGACAGGTTGCGAACGACGCAGTCGCATGTCGTTGCTCCGTTATTGAATGAGATCGTCGCAGCCATGAAGCAGCGCTTGCGCACCTCTGCTCGCTGGGAGGTAGGTTCAGCTGATATGGTCTCAGCGAGAGGAATTGAGGTGGTCGACATCGCCCGATTATTTGCACAATGCCGCTAAGGAAACGTTGCGCTTAGTCCTTGCCCGGCCGAGCCAACAGGTTCGCCGTTCGAATCGTCAACCATTCCGACCCACGCTTCGCCGTCATTCCAAGCGCAATCGGGCTTCCGACACAGCGGCGTGTCGTTCAGCGAATTGTTCTCACTCCTTTGGGCGGTCGTCAGCGTCGTCGCTCATGAAGGCGTCGATGGCGGCGACGTCGGCCTCGAGGATTGCCTTCGCCTTGAACAGTTCGCCTACGGTAGGGCTCTCGGCCATCTATGGGGTCTCCGGAGGCAACGAACATCAGGCTGAGGTCCACGGCAAATACGACCACCCGCGCGGATTGGAGAGCCGGCCGTCGTTGACCCGGCATAGGCCGGCACGTTCGCCAGCCTCGATCACGGCTTGGCCTGAAGATCGGAGGGCCTGAATGGCTTGGCGGAGGAGTGTGACCTCGGAAAGGTCGGTCGGCAGCGGTCTAGACATACTGGCGAGATAGAGCGATGCAAGTCAGAGAGGAATTGTCGGCACTCTATCGCCTAGCCTGTTAGAAGGCGGAACATCCAAGACGCGGCAATGTCTTCAGCTGTCCATATTTCAGCGCCATAGAAAACTTTATATCAAATGCAATTGGCAAATAAATGAACATTTATTTGCAAGATCACAGACTAAGACGAGCCACTAGTGGTGTCTGTCCTTGTCGTGGAACAACTAGCCAAAGCCCATTGAATTCAGTTTTTCCAACCTGCACGGACCCAGGATGACCCCAAAGCTTAAGTAGCGCTGGAATTGTGTCAGAATGCGCGACCACCATTACGGTGTCCTGAGAATGCTGTGTATGCAGACGCTCGGCCAGCGAAACAATGTCGTCCTTCGTCACGACAACCGGCGTAAGATTAAGGTTCTTTGCGGTTGGATCGGCGGTCTCACGAGATCGCGTGTACTGGGTCACGTAAATCGCCGTCACACCCGCGTTCTTTAGGACATCAGCCAAGGCTTGCGCGCGTTTGAACCCCTCTTCGGTGAGAGGAGGATCGCCATCCATCATTCCACCAACCAGTGCCTGTTCGGCGTGACGGACAAGGAATACTGCCTGCTGGGCCGCGGCCTCAACCATGCAGCCCCAGAGCAGCGCCAGAACGAAGGATGTAAGGCATACGAGGCGAGCAGGATCGGGGCGCGGAACCTTCACGGACATGGCCAACCTCGAACGGTTAAGTCAGATCTACCTAAGCTGCGTCGCAGCCTTGGATGGAAAGCAGTCGCTTATGATTCGGCTGTCAAGTCAAGAAATGAGTGGGCGAAATCTGCTTTCAGGTCGGACGACGAAGACCGCTTCAGCCATGGAAACGCTACCGTCGTCAATGCGCCATAAAAACGTCGTTAGATTGCGGCTTAACCTGACTGGTATTTTGGACCGAGCCAACCAGAGGCTATTGATCAAAGGCTTAGCAGCTTGATCGGGTGCTTGCGGCTGAGGGAAACTCTGGACGGTCGTCTCGATCAGTTTCACTGCTCCTGAGGGGCTTCATCGAGAACTGACATGTCGAAGTGCGTTCAGCATCAACACGGCAGTTCAGCGCTCGCTAACCACGGCATCAGGTTCCTGCAACCCAATCCGAGACTTCGACGTAACGCACCCAATGACCGAAGGTGCGCATACACACGACGACAGAAGCTCGCTGGTTCGAGATACCCTCGAACTGATGCCGCTTGCCGATTTCGTCTCGGCATGGCGAGCCATGGTGGGTGAGCCGCCGGCTGTCATGCTGAAGAGCCGATCCGAGATGATCCGGCTCCTGGTTGAGAGCGTTCCGGCCGCTCAGTCCAAAATGTGGATCGCGGACGGTGAGGCTCAGCGCGGTACTGAACCGTTTTCCTGATCGCGGATCAACTGATGGCCCGCAGCCTGGCCGGTGGACCGCGTGGGAAAAAGCCATCGGGCACCGAAGTCAGGACGTGGTGGGCGTACATCCCACGTCGCCTTGGTCCCGGCATCGTGGCCGTATCCGATCGAGCGGCAAAGCCGCAAGCGGTGTGATCTCTCGATGAAATCGGGATGATCAAAGATCACCGAAGCGAGCCCCGCCGCCTGACAGGCCATCGGCAGCGGGGCACATCGTGTGGGAGACACGACGGAGCCGATACGCAACATGGCTCGCAAGGAAGATGCGCGACGCTGGTTAGCAGAAGATCAAGAGCGATCGGGCCCCGTTTCCCCGAGAGAGAGCCTCAGCGTTGGCGGCCAAGCGCTTCCGGCTCGTAGAGAACGGTCTGCAGTCTAGTTACCAAGCCGGGCTGAAGAATAAGAAGGAACATATGGTCGACGAATTTCGGATTTTGGAGCCTGCGTTACCCAACGCAAGTTGGTGAGCTACGATGGCGAGCGCCTACTTCAAGCCCCGATCTCCCGATGCCAATGATAGGAGACCAAATTAACAAATAATCAACAATCGGAATATCGCACTGCCCAATAATTAGCCGATTAGACTATTAATGTATCATCGCAAGAGCAACACGCTAGTACCGCATGGCTCTGGTTTGAATTAAGAAAATTTTAATCAGCCTATATTATATCGGCGATATATCTACCATCCAGCATCCGACAGAAAGCCACATGTCCATGCGGTTATCGCTGAAGTCGATCCTTATGAGCCTGTTTGGGTTTCTTGCTTTAGTTTCGCTTGGACAAGGCTTTGCAGGGCTTCAGTCGCTTGGCATTATTCAAAATAGGGTCGTTGACATCAAAACGAAGTGGATGCCGTCTGCAGATATTGTCAGGCAGATGCAAACCGCGGCTGCGAATGCGCGTGTGTATAGTTATCGCTACCAGGCGGTAGAAACTGACGTCGACCGTACCGCTGCTCTCAAGGAGTTTGCGGCTACAAATGCAGGCATGCATCACCTTCTTACACGCTACGAACCACTCGTCGCCTCATCTGAGGAACGCAAGATCGTTGATAGCTTCCGCCAGAAGTGGGCTATCAATGGTCAGATCTGGAGCAGGATTGTCGCCTTTGTTGAGAAGGAACGTCACGCGGAAGCCATGCAGCTGTTCCAGGGCGAGTCGCGGGCAAACAATGAGGCTGCCAGCGCCCTGCTGGCAGAAGCCGCCGAGCTGAACCACAAGGGTGCTGAGTTTGCAGCTCAAGCCGTTGATTCTGCCGATCTCCAGGCACGCTACCTGATCTGGACGGCGCTCACTCTGGCGGGGCTGGTTGCCGCTGGCGCTATGGCCTTGAGCTATGCGCGCATCGCACGTCCCCTGGAAGTCATGACCAGCATGATGAGCCGTCTGGCACAGGGCGATCTTGCTCTGGCCGTACCAGGGGCTGGCCGTCGTGATGAAGTCGGCGCGATGGCCGCTGCCGTGGGTGTGTTCAAGGACAACATGATCCGCGCGAAGCAGCTGGAAGCCGAGACTGCCCTCGCCCGCGCTGGTGCCGAAGCTCAGCGCAAGGCAGCGATGCGGGAGCTGGCAGACGGGTTCGAACGAGCCGTGGGCGGCATCGTCGGCCAGGTGTCGTCCTCTGCTACCCAGCTTCAGGACACGGCCCGGACCATGACGACGACTGCCGGCGTCACCGCCGGCCAGTCGAGCACCGTGGCGGCAGCCGCCGAGGAGGCTGCGGCGAACGTCAACACCGTCGCGGCCGCCGCGGAGGAGCTCGGCGCGTCGGTTCAGGAGATCAGCCGCCAGGTGCAAAGCTCTGCCGGCTTGGCCCAATCGGCCATGGGACAGGCCGATCAGACCGCCCAGCTGGTACATGAGTTGAGCGAGGCCGCGGCCAAGATCGGCGACGTGGTCAACCTGATCTCCAGCATCGCCGCTCAGACCAACCTCCTTGCCCTCAACGCCACGATCGAGGCGGCGCGAGCTGGCGAGGCGGGCCGCGGCTTTGCCGTGGTGGCGAGCGAAGTCAAGGAACTCGCCAGTCAGACGGGCCGTGCCACCGGCGAAATCGCGGGCCAGATCGCCACGATCCAAGGCGCAACGGGTCAGGCGGTCACGGCGATCGGCGCGATCACGGAGCGTATCCGCGACATCAACGCCATGGCGACCACGATTGCGGCCGCCGTTGAGGAGCAGGGAGCGGCAACGCAGGAGATCGTACGCAACGTGGCCCAAGCCTCGACCGGCACAAGCGAGGTCACCGCTCATATTGCGGGTGTCGCCGGAGCTGCCGAGAAGACGGGAGCGGCGGCCAGCCGAGTTCTGGACTCGGCCTCCGTGCTGTCGCGCCAATCCGACCATCTAGGCGCGGAGGTGAATCGCTTCCTCGCCACCGTGCGGGCCGCTTAAGCAGCAAAAGGCTCAAGCAGCGCCCTCCGCTCAATCCACTTGCGGCTGCCGGCATGTGCCGTGCGGCTTCCTCGTCGTCGCCTCGGATCGCCCGCGGCGATCGAGCAGCAGAGTGCGGCCACGGGTGACCTCTCGGCCAACATGCAGGTGGCCTCTTCGGGCGTCGCCAACATCAGCCGCAACCTCAGCGCCTGGGTATAGGAGCGGCACTCATCCACAGCAGGCAATGGCGAGCGTAGACCGAGCCGAAAAGCCCTTGCTTTCCAATTGTTGGCCTCTCGACCGTCGGACGCCTCCCGCACAGGGCAATGGATGTGACGGGATCCACTGTCTGCGCTGATCGGATACAAAGAATCTCAGGTCATCATCGTCGGCCATCGACAGGCCAACACAGCCGTGTCTTTGACTGGTTTGGGTCGGCACCGGAACGTCTGGTTATGGGCGAAGGGCTTGGGTCCGTACTCCACCCTTGGCGGCTTTTGAGCGTAACGGCAGCACACGACCCACTGCAGGCTTGGGGAAGAACCGCCTCGCGGCAGCTTGGTGGACGATGACCTACGGCTGGGATGGGTGATTCGGAGGCGAGATGGTCATCATGTCCTTCGCCGACGCCCGGAGCGTGCAGGACCCATCCAAGCTGGATCAGGTGATGTGAGGTCAAGTCGCGTCAGCCGAAGGCTTCCGCATCATGGCCTTCGTCGTACCGTCCAGCCATTCCAGGTCAACAGGACGAGGCGCCCTTCGGCGTCCCGGTATCGGGTGAGACGCGCGAGGAGATCGCGAACTGCTTTAGCCGTCTGCTTTGAGGACGGGACAGTGCTGCATTCCCTGGGACCACCCGCCTAAGCGCCACTGTATGGAATGCTGAAAGACCTGTTCGAGACCACAATGGTGTTGGCGGTCGATACCGCCGGTCCGTCGGCATTCGCCAGCCCGGTTTATAATCGGATCGGGCCCTAACGTCGCCTCCGATCCTTTCCCGCCTCAGCACGGCGCAAGGCCTCGGCTAACGCACCTCCAGGCACTATCTCTTGGGGTGAGTTACCGCTCTGAACCGAGCCAGGCGTCGTCGGGATAGGCGCATGTTTCTGCTGACTCTCTGACAATGCCTGCCGCGCGTCGCGACCACGGGGGCTGGGCGAGACAGCGTCATCCGAGCGCATGCTCAGAGCAATGCGCTTTCGATTGGCGTCTACCTCGATCACTCGCACGTGAACCACGTCGCCGGGTTTTACCACCTCACGCGGGTCCTTGATGAAGCGGTCGGCGAGCATCGAAATATGGACAAGCCCGTCCTGATGCACACCGAGATCGACGAAGGCGCCGAAGGCCGCGACATTGGTTACCACGCCCTCCAGCCGCATCCCCGGCATCAGGTCTGAGATCTTTACCACGCCCTCTTGGAAGGTCGCGGTACGGAAGGCGGGACGCGGGTCGCGGCCCGGTTTTTCCAGCTCGGCAATGATGTCTGTGACGGTGGGTAGGCCGAAGACATCGTCGGTGAAGCGCGTCGGGTCGAGGGCGCGCAAAACTCCCGTGTTTCCGATCAACGCGCCGATGGGCTGGCCCGTGGCAGCCAGGATCCGGCGCACCACCGGATAAGCCTCCGGATGGACACCCGAAGCGTCGAGGGGGTCGTCGCCGCTTCGGATGCGCAGGAAGCCCGCCGCGAGTTCGTAGGCCTTCGACCCGAGGCCTGCGACCTTCTTCAGGCCAGCGCGGCTGCGGAACGGGCCCTTGGCGTCGCGCTCCACGACGATGTTGCCCGCCACCCGTTCGGTGATACCTGAGACCCGGGCAAGCAGGGGGGCGGAGGCGATGTTCACGTCAACGCCGACACCGTTCACGCAATCCTCCACCACGGCGTCCAGAGCCCTTGAGAGCTGGCCCTCTGCGAGATCGTGCTGGTATTGGCCGACGCCAATGGCCCGGGGTTCGATCTTCACCAGTTCCGCAAGCGGATCCTGTAAGCGCCGGGCGATGGAGACCGCGCCGCGCAGGGTGACATCAAGGCCCGGTAACTCAGCGCTGGCATAGGCGGAAGCCGAGTAGACCGACGCACCGGCTTCCGACACCATGACCTTCGTGAGCGCTAAGTCCGGTCGTTTGGCCATCAGCTCGGCGGCAAGTCGGTCTGTCTCGCGCGAGGCCGTGCCGTTGCCGATGGCGACGAGCTCGACCTTATGAGCAAGACAGAGTTTGGCCAGCAAAACGAGGCCCCCGTTCCAATCGCGCTGGGGCTCGTGCGGGTAGATCACGGCGGTGGCCGCTACCTTGCCAGTTGCATCAACCACAGCGACTTTCACGCCGCTGCGAAAGCCGGGGTCGAGCCCTAAAGTCGGGCGGGCACCGGCAGGAGCGGCAAGCAGCAGATCACGCAGGTTGCTGGCAAAGACCGAGATAGCGCCGGTTTCGGCGATCTGTCGCAGGCGTGCGCGAAGATCCGTGTCGATGGCTGGTTTGAGCCGCGTACGCCAGGCTTTACGCACAGTCTCGATCAAGAAGGCATCGCCCGCCCGGCCCTGATCATGGATGCCGAAGGTCCGCGCGATGCGTATTTCCTGTGAGGAGGGCATGCCCTTGGCCGGCTCGTCGCCCACCGCATCCGCAATGGTGAGATCGAGCACCTCCTCCTTCTCGCCCCGAAACAGCGCAAGGATGCGATGCGAAGGCAGGCGCATCAGGGGTTCGGTGAAGGCAAAATAATCAGCGAATTTCTCGCCGACCGATGCCTTACCGACCTTAACTGAGGAGACGATGCGGCCACGCTGCCAGCAGGCCTCGCGCAGAGCGCCCATGAGGTCGGGATCCTCACTGAAGCGCTCGATCAAGATGAAGCGCGCGCCCTCCAACGCCGTGCCGATATCAGCGACACCCTTGGTCGCATCGACAAACGCACTCGCCGCCGCGGCCGGATCGCTCCCGGGCCGGATGAGAAGCGCGTCGGCAAGGGGACCTAGTCCGGCCTCGCGGGCGATCTGCGCCTTGGTGCGACGCTTGACCTTGAACGGAAGGTAGAGGTCTTCGAGCCGGGCCTTGGTCTCGGCGGCGAGGATACGTGACTTCAAACGGGCATCGATTGGGCCCTGCCCCTCGATACTTTCCAAGATGGCCGCTCGCCGCGCCTCCAGATCGCGCAGGTAGGCGAGCCGGTCTTCGAGGTTGCGCAACTGCGCATCGTCGAGTCCGCCGGTGGCCTCCTTGCGGTATCGCGCCACGAACGGCACCGTTGCACCGCCGTCGAGCAACTCCACTGCAGCGGCCACCTGGCGCTCGGCGACCTTCAGCTCGGCCGCGATGGTGGCGGTAATGGCGGCCATGGCAGGACTCCTCGAAGAAGGGCCGCGGTGTCTACAGGGGTGCGGCGAGGTAGGTCAAACCGTTGCGGCGCGGTTCCGGCGGTAAGCTACGCGTCCTCCGCATGCAGGATTAAGGCATTGCCGCATTGAAGTCGGCGCCTCCACCAGATCGTCCTGCGCACGTTCGCTCCACACGACGAACGCGAGCGTGCGATCCGCACATTGTTCGGGCCTGCGATCAAAGAGATCACCCTTGCTGACCGGGATCATTTTCTTCGACGCCAGGGTCGCGCCAACCCATCCATCTGACGAACGTCCGCACCTGAAGCGGTGATCACCAGCTTGCATCGTCTCAGGTCGCCTAGTGTTCGCATCACGTTGGACGACTTCGGCATAGTTTACTCCAGCTTGAGCTATCTGCGCCGCTTTCCCTTCGACAAGATCAAGATCGACCGCTCGTTCATCCGCGAGATCAGCGATCCTGATGCGGCGGAAATCGTCCGGGCCATAGTGGGGATCGCCTTGCATCTTGGCGCAAGCGTCACGGTGAAGGGCGTCGAGACAGGCGCGCAGCGTGATCAGGTGCGACAGGAGGGCTGCACGGGGGTCCAAAACGACCTGTTCAGCCGACCGCTCGCGTCCACGCGCGCGAGAAAATTCGTTAATGGCGAACGTCAGGGTCGCGGTTAGAATATAGCTGATCAGCTCGGTTGCAAATGGGTTGCGCACATGAGCAATCTACGTGTATTTACGGCGCCTTGAGTACCCTTCCGAGCTTTAGTCGATCTGTGATAGCGGTATAAGCATTAAGAGCTATGGCGGCGCGCGATTCTAACTCGTTCTGATTAATTACACACGATGACAAACAGAAATGTTCGCTATCGGACAGAGCAGCCGACTGATGTCTCACAAAATCATATCTGCGGACGATTGTGCGCACATGACCTGGAAGGCGTTAGAGGATAACGCAGTCACTGCCACGCCGGAGCATTACGCACTGTTGTTTGCATATTTTAGCCGCAGTAATACTGAGGTGACCAACCGTCTGGACGAATACATGAACGGCGGCAAGGCCCTTAGCGCCGAACTGCTGTCCGCCATCCATAAGGATTACTTGGCCGAGAGCGCCGAAGCGGATGTAGTGAGAAGCGGCTCTAACGAGATAGTGCAGGTGGCACAACAAATGGTGGATGAGGTGTCTGCCAGCCAGGGTCCACGCGCGGCCTACGGTGACGCCTTGGAGCATTGGGCCAGTCAATTAAATGAACGCACCACAGTTCAAGACTTACTGAAAGCCATGACGGCACTGAGCCTGGAGACGCGCAAAGCCAGCGAACGTAATCGCGCTCTGGAGCAGAAATTGTCTGCCTCAACACAGCGAATTTGCAAGTTGCAGCAGACGCTTGTTGAGGTGAAGCAGGAAGTGACGACCTGCCCGCTGACGGGCATCCCGAACCGCAAAGCCTTCGAAGCCAAGCTGCGTCGCGCCATCGCTCAGGCCAAGTCGGACCTATCGAGCCGTTTCTGTCTGCTCATGCTCGATGTGGATCACTTCAAGCGCTTTAACGATACATATGGTCACCGCACGGGCGATCACGTCCTCCGCCTCGTCGCGCGTCTTCTCTCCGATAACATCAAGGGTAAGGACACGGCCGCTCGCTATGGTGGTGAGGAGTTTGCCATCCTATTGGAAGGGGCAGACCTGCGTGCCGGCATGGCAGTGGCAAGCGGGATTTGCGAGCGGATCGGCAATCAGCGCCTTGTGAAGCGAGGAACGGGAGAGCAGATCGGGCAGATTACAATGTCGATTGGCGTAGCCGAGCATCGCTTAGGTGACACCGGCTCCAGCATCGTTGAACGGGCGGACAACGCTCTCTACGAGGCCAAGCGCACCGGACGAAGCCGCGTCTGCGCACACGCTTGACCATGGTGGCGACTGATTCGTTGCTTAAGAAGTTCGAGCGCCGGTTTGGTCAGCTTCACGAGGGAGGTCAATCATTCCTCGTAACTCGTGAAGCAGGTCAGTCCTAGCTCGTCTGAAATTTAGTAATTATGCAGCTTTGACGTTGGCGAGGAAACTTCCGACCTCGTGGGTCAGGCTCTCGGAGTGCCGCGAGAGTTCCTGTGCCGCGCTGAGCACTTGAGACGCCGCAGCGCCAGTCTGTCCTGCACCCTGTCGCACGTCGGAGATGTTGATGGTCACCTGCTCGGTGCCACGGGCCGCTTCCTGGACGTTGCGGGTGATCTCCAGTGTTGTTGCACCCTGTTCTTCCATCGCTGCGGCAATGGCCGCCGCGTAGCTCGACATCTCACCGATGATATGGCTGATCGCCTCGATGTCGGTCACCGCCTCCTGGGTCGCCGTCTGGATCTCGGTGATCCGCTCGCCGATCTCAGCCGTCGCCTTCGCGGTTTGACCCGCCAGTTCCTTGACCTCGGTCGCGACCACCGCAAACCCCCGGCCCGCCTCGCCGGCACGTGCCGCCTCGATCGTGGCGTTGAGCGCTAGGAGGTTGGTTTGGCCGGCGATGTTGGAGATGACGGAGACGAAAGCGCTGATGCGCTCAGCCGTGGTGGCCAGACGGCGCACGGTAGCGTCAGTCCGCTTGGCGCTCTCGACAGCACGCCCAGCGATCTGAGAGGACTGACTGACCTGCTCCACGATCTCCTGAACAGACGCCGACATCTCCTCGGTGGCCGCGGCAACCGTCTGGACGTTGGTCGAGGTCTCCTCGGCAGCACCTGCCACGATGACGGTCTGTTGGGTGGTCTGCTCGGCGATGCCTGCCATCGACTTGGCCGTCGCCTCCATCTCGGTGGAGGCTCCCGCCAGCCCCTGAGTCAGGGCCGAGACGTTGTGCTCGAAGCTTTTCGTAATCTGGTCGAGCCGCTCGGCGCGGCGCATCTTCGCCTCTCTCTCGACTTCCTGCTCGGCCGCGAGCCGCTGGGCGGTGATCGCGTTGTCCTTGAACACCTGAAGCGAGCGGGCCAGCAACCCGACCTCGTCCCGGCGCTCGGAGCCGTGAACCTCGACGGCAAGGTCACCCTGGGCAAGCCCGCCCATCGCGTTCGTCATGGCAGCAAGGGGACGCGTCACGCCAACCACCACGATGTAGGCTAGAAGGCTGACCGCAACGGCAAGGCCGATCGCGGCCGCAGCGATCAGCGTCTGCACGGCCGAGCCCGCAACTTCGGACGCCTGCGCCTTGGCGGTCGACATGTCACGCGTGTTTGCATCCACCCGCTGCTTGACTGCGTCCGACACCTTCGCACGGGTCTCACGGACCAGCGTGGCAGACACCTTGGCGGCAAGGTCGTTCTCGTTCTTCAGTCCATGACTGATCGACTTGTCAGCGGCGGAGAAGAAGGCGTTGAGGTCGGCCTTGATCGCCTCATTCACAGCGCGGCGTTCGGGTGTCGTGGCGAGGGTGACCAGGCGATCTATTGCCCTCAGGGCGTCCTGGCGCGCTTCCTGGTAGAGTTTGAACTGCGCCTGCATCGCGGCACCATCGGTTTCGATGATGATGTTCTTCTCGCGGATCGTTGCCTCGTCCATGGCATAGGCCATCTCCAACGCCGTAATCGCTCGTGCGGCTGTCACGTCGACGATGCGCTGCGTGTTCTGATCGAGGCTGTTGAGGCTCGACCACGAGAGAGCAACCAGGCCGACTGAGACCGCGATCAGCATCAGGGCGGGGATAGCGATCTTTGCCAGGATCTTGAGATTGTTCAGCCGCTTCATGTCGCCCACCCAAGCAATGTGCTTTGCGCGATCACCGTTGATTGCACGTGATCTGCTCACATCCTCGTGATCGGAAGTTAATATTCGTTAAAAAGCCAGCAAAAAAGCTCTGTGATTATGCAAGTTGCACATAAAGCTGCTTGTCCTAGCCCATATGGCTTAGGCCCATACTGACCTCTTGGCCTTCCAAACCGCCCGCTGTGCTGCAAACATCGGTTGCGTCGTTGATAAGAACCTTCGAAAAATCAGAAGGTTTAGGGGTTGCAGAGCGCCGACGGCTTTGCAGCCTATTTTTCGGTTGCCGAGGCTGGGATCCCGCTCGGACGGCAAACGACTGAAAGGCGCCCACAAGGTCACCGTCGAGCTTACCGTTCATGTTCTCAAGGATGCTGTACGCGCGCTCTGCACTCATCGGAGCTTTGCAAGGACGACGCTCGATCAGATCACCGTAGATGTCGCAGACGCTGACGAGCCGCACCAAGTCAGCGATCTCTGCCCACGTAGTCCGTCCGGGTACCTGCGCGAACGCTATAAGAATTCCCGGAATGACTGAGGCCTATGGCTAATAGCGTAGTCGCCATCGGCACGCTTCGAAACATCTTGGCCAGAGGCCTGAACGGCGGCGCTTGCAATGTCGTCGCAGTTCCAACTTTCGCTGACGGTCGGCAGTCGGAAGACGATCGGTGGAGCTTCTAAGCACCATCGCGAGACCTGCGCGGGAAGAGTCCCAAACGTCCATATCCGTGAACCTTCGCAGCTCTTCTGCGGGAAAGGCCGCGACCGGAGGGGCCGAGACGGATGTGCCGGCCGATGACGGCCACCGCTTGATCGAGCCAACGACTCGTTCCGAGCTGCGCCAAAAATTCTTGGCCTGCAATCTATTGTTCCACTAGGGAGGTTTGGCTGGGGCGCCAGGATTCGAACCTGGGAATGGCGGTACCAAAAACCGCTGCCTTACCACTTGGCGACGCCCCATCGCTTCAGGCCGGCCGTTGTCTAGACTCAGGGCCGGCGGGTGGCAACAGGGGAGAGAACGATGCGGGTCGCAGTGGTGACGGGGGCGGGATCGGGGATTGGGCGGGCCGTGGCGATCGGACTGGCGGGCGCGGGGTTCGCTCTCGTCCTGGCTGGACGCCGACTCGAGCCGCTTGAGGCAGTGGCGGCGGAGATCAGGTCGGCGGGAGGCCGGGCCCATCCGGTCGCGGCCGACGTCGCCGATCCAGTCTCGGCGACGGCCTTGTTCGGAACGGTGCGGGAGACCTTTGGCCGAATCGACCTCCTGTTCAACAATGCCGGACTGTTCGCGCCCGGCGTGCCGATCGACGAAGTCGCTCTCGACGATTGGCGCCGCCTCGTTGACGTGAACCTCACCGGCGCCTTCCTCTGCACGCAGGAGGCGTTCCGAATGATGAAGGCGCAGGCCCCCCGTGGGGGGCGCATCATCAACAACGGTTCGATCTCGGCTCATGTGCCGCGGCCGAACTCGGCCGCCTATGCCGCAACGAAGCACGCTATAACGGGCCTGACGAAAGCTACGGCGCTGGACGGGCGGCCCCACGACATCGCCTGCGGCCAAATCGACATCGGTAACGCGCAGACCGAGATGACCGGCCCGATGGCGACGGGCGTGCGCCAGGCCGACGGTTCGATCAGGTCCGAGCCGCTGATGGACGTCCGCCATGTTGCCGACGCGGTGGTCTACATGGCCGGGCTGCCACTCTCGGCCAACGTGCCGTTCCTGACTGTGATGGCGACGACGATGCCTTACCTCGGGCGCGGCTGACGCGTTGGTCCTGGGAGTACGGATGAGGTAGAGAGGCGGCCATTCTCCATTTAGACCGGGCACGCGCACCGCGCGGTCCGGACAGGTTGATCGCCCTCGATGTTGATGCAGACCGCCCCTCAGGAGACGACAAAGCCGGCAGATCCGGTGGCTCGACGGCGCACCTTCGCCATCATCTCCCACCCGGATGCTGGTAAGACCACGCTCACCGAGAAGCTGCTGCTGTTTGGCGGCGCGATCCAGCTTGCCGGCGAGGTCAAAGCCAAGCGCAACCGGGTCTCGACCCGCTCGGACTGGATGGGCATCGAGAAGGAGCGCGGCATCTCCGTCGTCACCTCGGTGATGACCTTCGAGTACGGGAACTGCGTCTTCAATCTCCTCGACACGCCCGGTCACGAGGACTTCTCGGAAGACACCTACCGCACACTGACTGCGGTGGATTCGGCCGTGATGGTGATCGATGCCGCAAAGGGCATCGAGGCGCGCACGCGAAAGCTGTTCGAGGTCTGCCGGCTTCGTGACATCCCGATCGTCACCTTCGTCAACAAGCTGGACCGCGAGGCGCGCGACCCGTTCGAGCTCCTCGACGAGATCGAGAAGACCCTCGCCCTCGACGTCGCCCCGGTTACATGGCCGATCGGGCGGGGCCGCAGCTTTGCCGGCACCTACGATCTCGGCAACGGCCGCGTGCGCCGCCTCGATGCCGCCGACGATGCCGGCACCGTGCCGGTGAGCGGTGTCGACGACCCGCTTTTCGACCAGCTGCTCACCGAGCAGGGCGAGGCCGCGACATGGCGCGAGGAGGCCGAGCTCGCCGAGTCCGGCTTGAAGCGCTTCGACCTCGACGCATTCCGCGAGGGCCATCTCACGCCGGTGTTCTTCGGGTCGGCTCTACGTAATTTCGGCGTGCGCGACCTCATCGACGGGCTCGCACGGTTCGCGCCACCACCGCGTGGCCAGGATTGCGACAAGCGCCTTGTCCAGCCGACAGAGCCGAAGATGACGGGCTTCGTCTTCAAGATCCAGGCGAACATGGATCCGAACCACCGCGACCGCATCGCCTTCATGCGGGTGTGTTCGGGCAGGCTCAGTCGCGGCATGAAGGCGAAGCTGGTGCGCACCGGCAAGCCGATGTCGCTCTCGGCGCCTCAATTCTTCTTTGCGCAGGACCGCGCCATTGCCGACGAGGCCTTTGCGGGCGATGTCGTCGGTATCCCCAATCACGGGACCTTGCGCATCGGCGACACGCTCACCGAGGGCGAGGAGATCGTGTTCCGCGGCGTGCCGAGCTTTGCGCCCGAGATCCTGCGCCGGATCAAGCTTACCGATGCGATGAAGGCGAAGAAGCTGCGCGAGGCCCTGCAGCAGATGGGCGAGGAGGGCGTCGTCCAGGTCTTTCGCCCGCATGACGGCTCCCAGGCCATCGTCGGCGTCGTCGGCGCGCTGCAGCTCGACGTGCTGAAGGAGCGGCTCCAGGCCGAGTACGGCCTGCCGATCGACTACGAGCCGACCCGGTTCTCGATCTGCCGATGGATCGAGGCGGAGGCCGAGACCGACCTCGACAGCTTCATCGGCAGCCACGGCTCGGCCATGGCGAGCGACCTCGACGGCGCCCCGGTCTTCATGGCGACGACGGCGTTCTCGCTGCGCTACGAGGAGGAGCGGGCGCCGAAGCTCCGTTTCACGGATGTGAAGGATTATCAGAAGCGAAAGGTATGAACGAGCCTCGATTCTCGACTTATTGGAGAGTTCGGATTTTTCGATTCGAAAAAGCAACATAGGTTGAGCTGCGAACTTGGCGTGGTCATGCGATGACTCTGGGCGCACAGAACGGCCGCGATTTTTCTCAGATCCACCATAGTCCGGTCGCATAAAGGCCAGCTGCGCTTGGTGCCCTCTGCTCGGCCGATCGGGCCTGTACGGAGCCTCTTCCAACGCTCGCTTACGCCATGGCGTGAACGAGGACACGTTGATGGGCTTCCGTGTGAAGTCGGGTAGCGTCCGCATGATTCGACATCTTCCTTCGGGCGACCTCACATTGCTTGTTCGCCGACGCTATGGCCCGGTTCCGAGAATGCGCGCGGCAGCCGTCATCGCCCTGTCGGGCCTTGCGATTGTGATCAGCTCTCCGTTTTCAGGGACGGCGCCTCCGGTCGGAGGCCTTGGCGGTGGGCGAGATCCGTCACCCCTGCAAGAGCGTGTCGCGGAGGCCGGCTCCAATGCGGGATCACCCGTCTCTTCACGCTTGCCGGAGCCGGAGACGCCTCCGGCATCGGAGGCCGCCGTGCCTGTCGAGGGCGGCGACGCGCAGACTCTGTTTGCGGAACTTGCGCCGATCCCGCCAGTCGAAACGCCGCCGCTTCCTGACGCCCACTTGCCGGCTCAGACCGTTCCCCTGCCGATGCCGCGCCCGCCGGAACTACGGGGACCGCCCTCCTCCGACCCTTCGCGCAGGGCAAGCCGGCAGAACGCACGACGGACGAACATTGCTGCCGTGCCGCTGGCGACCGAGGATGATCGCTCCTTCTTCGAGAAGCTATTCGGGATCGGCGGGCAGCAGACCCCTGCCCTGGCCTATGCTGCGCTGGAAAGTCCCTCCGTCGATCTCGGCGCACGCAGGCGGCTCACGCCCTTACCGGTTCCCGATGGCGGGGGAGCGGTCGCCATCTACAATATCAGCGCCCGCACCGTCACCCTGCCGAACGGCGAGACGCTCGAGGCCCATTCGGGCCTCGGCGAAAGCATGGACGACCCACGCTACGTGGATCGGCGGATGCGGGGCGCGACGCCGCCCGGGACCTACGACCTGACGGAGCGTGAACAGCTTTTTCACGGCGTGCGCGCTCTGCGCCTCAACCCAATCGGCGGCAGTGCGGCAGTCCATAACCGAACGGGCCTGCTCGCCCATTCCTATCTTCTCGGGCCGAGCGGCGCATCGAATGGGTGTGTCTCCTTCAAGGATTACCAGAAGTTCCTGACCGCCTATCTGCGCGGCGAATTCCAGCGCTTGGTCGTGGTGCCCGGACAGGGGCAGGATGTTCTTCCGGTCGTCGCCAGCAGGGCCGCAAAGGTGCCTGGGCGGCTTGCCCGTGGCAGCGGCAACATGCGAGTGGCGACGCTGCCGTGAGCCCCCCGGCTGTTCCCGGTAGCGACGTGGAGACTTGCACAACCCCCTACGCGCAAACCCACCTCGACCCAGAACGCTCCCATGAAGCGACCTATGGCGATGCCCTGCAGGTGAGTGTCGCCGAGGTGTTGGCCGCCGAAGGCCCCTGTTCGAGGCCGTCCTCGTCCGCTGTGTCGCGCACGCCCACGGCTTCACCCGAGCCGACGCCCGCATTCATGATCCGTCCTGACCTCCCTGGCGATGGGGCATGTCTGATCGCAGGAGAATGGGCGTGTCGTGCTCTGGCCACCCGGCCATCTGCCGCAGGGCATCGTCCCGTACCACCGAGGCGATGCCGCTCTACGCGGCCACGCCCACACGCCCCTCCGGGAGTTGGCGGGCCTTGCAGCTGACCTCGCATCGAGCGAACCGGACGGGGAGATCGTCCGCCGGATGGCGGCGGAACCGCCACCATCGAAGCTTCGGGCGGGAAGCCTCTATTTCTCTCGTGGTGCTCTCTGGAACCGAAGCACCGCCTGGGCGAGTTCGCCTCAATCGACCGCACCCGGACGGACCTTCGGTGGGCAACCCTCAGATGGTCCCACCAAGCTCAAGGTAGTGCTGCACATGGCTGGAGGCCCACGCTGTCTCACTCAGCACGAATACGGGATCAGCCGAGAGTAGCGCCCTACGTCCGGTCGATAGCAGATGCGGGGTTTGCGCCTGTCGACGTTTGTACGGCCAGTATGGTCGTCGGCATAACGGTGCTGCCATCGGCGACCCTGAGGATCTGCGTTTTCCCGGCTCTGCGCTGCCAGCGGGCCCGCTTGGCCGATGGCGAGGAGGGCGATGGCGATGAAGAGTGAGAAGCGCATGGACTACTCTCGCTTGGTTCTATTCTCAGATTGCAAAGTGTCGTTCACAGGCCTTGCGTGGACCGCCGCCTTTAGGACCTTAGGCCGCGGATAGACCGCTCAACGGGTCCGAGTGGCTTCATCGGCTCAATCCTGATCGATGAGCCGGCGCGCCGGATGCTGCTCGAATCGAAATAGAGCGTCTCTCGCCATGGGGCCAACGCCGCTCGATCGAGGTAAGTTCTGTCTGCTAATCTGTCGGGCGAGGCTATCTCGGCACGGATAGATCCAAAGGCCGAACACCATTCGCCACGTCGAGCATCGACAGCTTCGAATGAGACGCTCCACCGACCGGATCGCCCGCCCTCCGAAGACGCTGACGATGGTCAAAGGGCACGTATCGTGACGATCTCGCGCTATTCGCCTTCGTCCGGGATGTTGAGGACGGTGCCGCAGGCTTTGCAATGAACGGCATCCGGCTCATGCCGCTGCAGACCACAGGAAGGGCAAGGGAAGCGCACCTTGTTGGGTCGGAACAGCACCTGGGCCAACCGCAGGAACAGCGTGACGCCAAAGATCATCACAACGACCGAGATCAGCCGACCGGGTGTGTCCTTGAGGGTGATGTCGCCGTAGCCCGTCGTCGTGAGCGACGTGACCGTGAAATAGAGGGCATCGACATAGTTGCCGATCGCTGGGTTAGACCGGTGCTGGGTCGCGTAAACGATCCCCGTCATCACGAAGACGAACACCGCCAGATTGACGATGGCGAAGATGGCTTCCTCGTTGCGGCGGAAGAAGGCGCTATCGGCTCTGAGGCGATCCAGTAGCTGGTACGTCTGCAGCAGGCGCAGAGTGCGCAGGATACGCAGGAAGGCTGCTCCTTCGACAACGATGGGAGCGAGGAACGAGATCACAGCGGCGATGTCGGCCCACGTTGTCGGGCGCACCAATTCGCGGCCAGGACGCCGACTGATCATCATGCGCGCCGTAAAATCGAGCAGCACGACGACGCCCATGGCGATGTCGAGGCCCTGCACGAGCGCCACGCGAGGCATGAACGAAGAGACGACGATGTAGAAGATGGTTGCGACGTCGAAGGCGACCAGCCCGTAGCGAAACCGGTGCGCTCGATCTGTATCGCCCTCATAGAGGTCTCTGAGCCGATGTGTGAGCTGCATCTAGGGTTCGAACAAGCCTCTTCAGAGCGCGTTTCACGCTATCGGTAACGTCCAAGAGCCTTCTGGTCGTTCCCTGTGTGGCAGGGCGCTAAACGACCCCATAGAGCGAAGCTCCCGTTTAGCGCACGCATTTCATGATCCTTGACCTCTCCTAAAACGTTCCTGCAGTGACTTCGAGGCGGGCGTCCCTGGCGAGACCGCGGGATCGCGATCCCCGCAAAGACTGCGGCGGACAAAGCCTTATCGTTTCGCAACTCCTACCGACGGCCCGTTCCTCTACCAACGAAATCACCTAAGACGAGCGTTCGTGTCGATAAAATTAACTACCTTTAAGGTGAGCAATAATACTCGATAAATTTGTAGATTATCGCAATCATTACTTGCTCGGCGCGAGAATTTCGGGCCAAGAAATTGTCAGTCCGATCTCATTCTGAAAATGAGTCTGGCATGGGTTGTCTCGGCGATAGCTCCGGCAGTGATTTGAATGGATTGCCGGGGGTGCCGCTGGCCGTGCAAAATGCGGATAGGAGCCGCGAGATCGAAGCGGCAAGCGGCACCGACAACCTCGGCAGTGATCATCGCGCGGTCGCAGGCAGCGGCAGGGGCGAGACTCGCAGGCGCGCACAAGCTCCTCGGTACGTCCCGACAGCCCGACGAGCGCCGACCTCAGGCCTGCATCAGTTCCATCACATGCGCGGCGACCGACTCGCCCAGACCTTGCAGGTCGTATCCGCCTTCGAGCAACGAGACGATCCGCCCCTCGCAGCAGCGATCGGCGACCTCCATGACCTTTCGGGTCGCCCAAGCGAAATCCTCGGCCTGGAGCATCAGGTTGGCGAGGGGATCGCGCCAATGTGCGTCGAAGCCGGCGGAGATCAGGATCAGGTCGGGCTGGAAATCCTTGAGCCGCGTCAGGATCCGGCTCTCGAACGCGTCCTTAAACGCCTCTCCGTCCGCGAAAGGCTTCAACGGCGCGTTGACGATCGTGCCATGCTCGCCTTCCTCGGAGA